>CESQ01100831.1_pt1 | contig 23917 bp, 9 predicted proteins | sample 361401 | NCBI WGS metagenome assembly CESQ01 (sample SAMEA2622119, study PRJEB7988) | marine metagenome | isolation source: saline water (ENVO:00002010), including | reverse complement strand
AGCATCTACATTACTAAACGTTCCGCCATTTGCTGTAATATCATGTGCATCATATGCTTTAGTTTGATGTGGTACCCAAGGTTCTATAGTTGTTGTTCCATCATATATTGTACTACTATTCTTTTCGCCGTAATATTCATTACCTACAAAGTATGGATATGCTTCTGGTGTTGCATGATAATGATATATACCATCTGGAAATTCTGGAGTTACTGCAAATCTACCATTGTATTGATCTAATGTTCCGCTTCCATCATAGATATAATCTGCTGTATAAGATCCATCATAGTTACCAGCTGGAGCACCTAGTCCTGTTCTTGCACCACTTTTAAGAACATAACTACTTGTCATTTTAAGTATGGCACCAGTTCCGTCTGCATTTGTAAAACCATATTGTCCATAAATTGGATATCCATCTAATGCCCAACCTATTAATGGGCTGTGTTTAGTTGAAGATTCTAATTGCCTATATTCATTGGGCATATCAAAATGGTAGTATAATCCACTAACTGTAGGCTCGTAACTACCTTTACTTGACCAGCTAGTACCATTATTTGCATCCATTTTATTTCTTCTTAGATAACCTTCATTTCTATAGTATATACTACCTGTGCTTGTTTGTTCGTAATCTTGCGGCGAAAATATTGCTACACCATTTGTTAATGCACCAATTGGTCCTGAGCCTCTTAATGGTTTAGAAGAAGCAACTTTAGGAGTTCTAACAAATTTCCAATTAAATTGTTTGGGATTTGCTGGTCTTTGATCTTTTACAACACCTTCTGTATCAGGTGCTACAGTATATCCTGGACCACCAGTATGATCTGTAAGTCCGCTTGTTCTTACATATACATAATCACTATCCCATGCTACTTTTTCTACATCAGCAATAACACCAACTAAATGCTCAGTTTCGCTTATAGAGTTAGCTAATGTTACTACATATTGTTGATACTGTTGTTCCCAACTTGTTATAATTGGATTTCTAGTAATGGTATGATCTACACTATTAAAAGTTTTAATAATATCTAAATCATTAAATGGCAATGGTGCGTGTGCAACTACTGCCGTACCGCCTAATCTTTCTGAAAATTGATTATCTGTATGTTCTTCTACTTTTTCAGTTATTGCCATATTACGTGAGTGTTCTGTAATCACAGCAGAACCTCTATCCATTACAGTTTTTTCATCTTGGAACAAAGAAGGATTAACTTTATACTTACTTGTAAAAGGTTTATTCTTATCTATATATTCTTCTAGTATAGGTACAGCATCATAACCGATACGTCCTGTTGTGTTAACCTGTTTGTTAAGTTTTGGAACAATGTATGTTGACTTCTTGATCCATTCTGAGTTTGGCATTTCCTTAACAGCATCATATATTCCAGAAAACCATACTCTATTATAATCTGCTTGACTTAATATATTATCGCGAAAACAATCTAGTATTTTAGAAAACTCGTGTATAGGGTCCGGGTCAAATCCTTCATTATCAAACCCAGCCGAATCAAAACCATATCCACCACTTACTGGATCCCATAACTCATCTGATAATTGTATTGTGCCTTTTTCTTTCCAAATTGGTACCCACTTACTGTTAGTAGTATCATACTTAAAGATACTATCACGTTTAATACCATCTGTATGTAATACATTTTTAGCTAAAATATATTCATTATCGTAATTGCCGGCAAGTTGACTTGCATCGCCACTTGTAAGCAATGGTGTTATTTCTGTTACTTCTCTATTAGGTTGTATAAATTTATCAAAATCTTTATGATACCAATCTACATTTTCCCAATAGTTACTAACTACATAATCTTTTGAACCTTGTGATATAGTTACATCTAAGTATGTTTTATACTCAGGTACAGTATCTACTAAATTAGTGTTCAACAATAAGTTGTTTAATTTATTAACTATTTCTCTTCTACTAATATTTTTGTATGTAAACCAACTTCTACTTGGGCGTATGCTTTCACCTACACGATCATATGGATGTAAATCTAAATCAGGTACCATTCTTTCTTCTGGTATTTGAATTTCTTCTTCAATTTCATCTACATTAGATACATTGTAAATTCTACGCCATGCACTTCTATTTGTTTGTGGCATATAGTTTAAGTTGCTATCCATTAAACTCATATAGTAAGAAGGTGATTCGTCTCGTTCTTCATTAATAATATATAGTTCACTACCCATAGCAGTATAATTATAACAACCATACCATAAAGTATTTGGAGTATTTTCATCTGGCTTAAATGTTATTTTCTTATCATCTATATTTGCCGGGTTATTAATAGCACTATTATAAGTAGCTAAACTAACTTCACCTCCATTTAAGTAATATTGTACGCCAATTGTAGTAGAATCATAATATGATAAACTTTGATGTTTGGCATCTAGCGTAGGACTGATCACTAATGGGTGTGTTAAGTTAGTAGAATCATTTTGATCAAATATATAAGTTTTCCCTCGTTGTAATGTAAGTAATTGTCCATTATTAAGTTGACTACCATTAACAGTAAAAGTTTCGTTATGACCTCTTTGATAAAATCTAGCTGTAGTTCCTTTTGTAGCTACACCAATTTCTAGTGCAGGAATTGGAGCGTCTATACTTATAACTTGACCTTTAGTATATGTTGTAGCATTTGAATATTCACCTTTGAATGTTTTTAATTTTTTATTTTCGTTACTACCTCGTAAACCATCTTTTAAACGTCTATGATAATATTCTGGTACGGCAGTATCATTCTCTATTATAGGTGTCCAATGCGTATGCGTGTTATCTTCATTGCTAATATTGCTTATTTGCAATACTGTTTGTTCGTTTGTATCATTTCGCAAATTAGAAACAATAAAACTATCCTTGCCTGATGCATTAAGCCATTTAATGTTCTGCGAAGTTGGGTTTGATATAAGATTTGCAATATTTAATACACTTGTTACACGATTTGTACCAGTTGGTATGCTAGTTTTGTTTTTAACCCAAAAGTAATAATATGTTACATTACCACCTACTGTACTATCATATTCATCTACTTCTGTGTAATAATATAATTCGTTACCAAATGTATCTATTTCTTTATATACTTCGCCTGTTAATACTTCACCATTAAGTTCTTTACCACCAGCTACACTTTCTGCATAAGTGTCAGGTGTTGCATCGCTTCTGGTCCATTCATACACATCAATTGTTGCACCTTTAAATAACGTACCCCAATACTGTGTTCTATATTCAATTGAATCTTGTTCATAATCTATATAGATGGCTTTGTTTGTATCCCACCATACACTACCTAAATAGTTATTGCCCCATGCCTGCTGTTGGTTTATTTGTGCAGTTGTATCTGTACTTGATGTATATATAGCAGGATCATTTATTGATTTAAATGTAATTTCTTTATCTGCTAAACCAGGAATGATGCCTTTAAAAGGATCATATGCTTCTGCTTCAGCTAATACGCTAGTTTGATCATGCAGAATAGAACTTTGTATAGTTGTTGGAGCAACATGGTTATCTCCTTGTGTACGTTTTACTGTCCATGCAGTAGATGTATCTTTTTTATAAACTGTAAATTGTGCTGTGCCATCTACCCATGCAAGATCACCTAATGGAAACTCATAATGAGTAGTTGCCGTTACGGCCGCATCTCTTTGTGCATCAGTAGTAAAACGCACAGGTCTTAATACCAATATTTTTGAAAAACTTGCATCTTGGTCTATAAATTGATCTATAAAGAATTTTGATGTACTTGCTGAATCTATACTTGTAACAGTATGAAATCCATCTATTGCAGGTTTACTGTTTGTATTTAACAGCATCACAATATCACCGTTTTGTAAATTGTGTGCTTTGTTACATGATAATTCAGCATCATTTCCTGTACCAGTTGTAGTCGCGGCACATATTTTTGTTGCATACAAATCTAAGTCCATTACTTTGAATACATTCCAGCCGTTAAATTTTGCTGTAATAGTGCTATTAATACTGGTATATCCTAAACCAGTATCGTCTGCTACCCAAATATATTCTAGTAATGGTTCATCTATTTCTGTCCAGTTACCGATGGTAAATGTATTAGTACCAGTAGATGTTGTAGCATTTCTTGTAACGCTTAAAATATTAGTATTAATACCTAAATCTAATGCGGCCTGTGTGCTTGTCATTGTGCCAGTAGTATTTGTACTTTTAATAACTATTCTATTGTTAACTACACTTGCAGTTATGCCTGTGATACTGGCGTCATTGATTTTTTGTGCTACAAGACCTACACTTAAACTTGCCTGCGAAGTAGATGTTGTAGTTGTTGCAGTAAGTGTACCAGTTGTAAATCCACCTGATAAATCTGTTACGGCTGTGCCTGCCACAGTTAAGTTAGGATCACTTGACGATGTTGTTTTTGTAACTTTGACTTTGTTTGTGTCAAATAATATTGCACCAATGTTGTTAATACCTGCATCATTGATTTGCTGTACCACTTCAGCGACAGTTAGGGCCGCGGTAGTTGATGTAGTTGTATTTTCTGATCCTGTATGTGTTAGTGTTCCACTTGAAGGGAATGTTGTCGCGGCATTATCTACTTCAGCGTTAGCTGTACCAGGTCCTATTAATAAATCCTTATCACTTACTATTCTATTAATTCTTGTAATAGTAAGTTGGTTACTAACTAAACTTGCGGTGGCATTAGTTGGTGCGCCTGCTGTAATTCTAGACACAATATCAGCGGCTGAATATAACTTATATGCTGTGCCTGCTTCTGACATAACAATAATAGTGCCGGATATAGCAGTAGAATCATTAGCTGATGCTATTAACCAGTTATGTATATCGTCTGTGTAGCTACTTAAATTAAACGCTGTTTGTGTTGTTTGTTCATCTGTTGCGTTAACAGGAGTTGAGCCACTTAAAACATCTGCAGTTACATAACTTGTTCCTGCCTTTTCGTTAATAATTGTTACATCTTGTGTTAAAAATGTTAAAATGTGTCCTTGTAGTGTAGCGTTACCAGTTGCTCCATGTTCTGTTACTAGTACGCTAGTATCAAATCCTGCTTCACTAGTGTTTAAGTAAGTGTCAAGTTTTGTTCTAGTTTGAGCATTACCATACACACTTTGAAGTGAACTTCTTAAATTTGTCCATGCTGTAATTCTGTCGGCCGCTGTAACACTTGTTGAACTAGCACTTGTAAACTGATCACCTACACAATAAGTCCAATCTCTGTTAACAGTTGTTGCTACTGTTTCATTAAAGTTAATTGTGGTGCCATTAATTATTAATGTTGCTGTGGCACTACCTTGTATAGTAGGATTAACTGTACTACCTGCTACTGCAAAATCTGGATACGTTGTTGTTGTAGATGATTTTGCAAATGTTACAGTAGCACCATCTAAGATAAGTGTGTCACCACCATTTACAACAGGTGATGCGTTTGAAGTAACTTCAATATTGTTATATGTTACAGTGGTTACAGAGTTTGTTAAGTTAATTGTATTACCATCTATTACTAGTGTATTGCCAGGTAATATAACAGGATTGTTAACAGTACCATTCCATGTAATAGGATTGGTTGTTGTCTGATATCCGGTTGCGGCCACATTACATTCATATACTTTATCTTGATAACGTACTTTATCTCCAAGTTTATAACTTACTGTATTATCCCATGCACCAACAGTTGCATAATCTTTTGTAGAATCATATAATGCTGGTATGTCGTTGATTGTTAATGCTTGTTCGTCAATTTCAGTCATTAATGGATATCCGGCATTTTTAAGCCAACTATTAAATTCAGTATATGTGCTATCAGTTTGATAGTAATAGTTGTTACCTAAAGTAAATTGATTAGGAGTTGATAACTTGGTAATCATTCTTTTATCGTTTTGTTGCATAGTAATAATTTCATCATTAAGAGTATCAGCATTACCATCATTGGATAATTTAATACCTTGAGGATTAACATTTACTAAGTCGTCACTAAATTCCATTTCAATGTATGATTTATTATTACCAGCAAAGTCACTTGTCTTAAACAGCCATTGATCATTAATATTAAAAGAATCTGTAAGAGGATTAACTACTTCGTTATGTCTTCTAAGTGCAGTTAGATTTTCTTTTGTGCCTTTTGTTGCTATAGCACTACGATACCAATCAAATGTATTATCTTCTGATACAGGTAATGAGTTAGCCCATTCAGGTTTATTATAGCCAATGCTTGTTTGTGCAATTTTACGTTTTTGTTTGTTTAATGCATTACTATCTATAACAAAGTAATCATCTTCAACTTCTCTAACACTTGAATCATAATTTGATTTTAGTCCTGTTGTTTCTATCAAATAACCTTTTGTACTAGGTTCGCCCTTCCAGTTTATTGTTCTTCTACCTTCTAGTTTATAACTGTCAAATCCCATGCCTAAATCTGGTCTATAAACACTATCATTAAATGTAGTTTTATTTTCTAGTACGATTACATGTTCCCATTGTACAAAATTAGCATTCATTCTAAGAATGTTGGCGCCACTTTCTGTGTATATTGTTGCACCTAGTTCATCTCTTATTGCTTTAATATTACTCAGCTCTGATTCTCTTGTTAAAGATGTTTCTGTTCTGTCTTCAACTAACAAAGTCTTATTTGTTGAAAAAATACTATCTAAAAATCTATCCAAAGAATCTTTGAATAATATACTATTTGTACCATGTCCAAAATGTACGTCATTAATAGAAGCTGTAGTTGCCCATTCAAGTAAATTATTAACTACGCCTCTAAAGTTAAAAGATTGTATTCCTTTGCTTATAAGCCATTCTGTTCTACCTGCCATAAAATTTGCTAACGTATGAAGATCAGGAAATGTATGATCATAATTTAATTGATTAGGAGTTGAATCTAGATCAAAATTATCATATATTTCTGTACTTAAATTACCATACGTAACTGTAGTACTATTTCCTTCGTTAGCACTAAAATATTCAAAATACTTTCTATCTGGTTCATATCCTGTTACTTGATATCCAGTGGATAGTTTTGTTATTTTAACAGCACTAAAGTTCAATTGAACTTTTGCTGAACTTTTATGTAATGCTAATTCTATATCGTTGTCTTGCATTACAAATGGAGATTTAGCACTATTACCTAAGGTTCTTACTCGTATAATATTTTTATCTGTATAGCCTTCTACGTTAATAACTGGCTGTGCTGAAGTTAATTGATTTCTAGCATGTATATCTACACTAAATTTTGAGATTATATTTTGTAACCAAATTAATGCCATTAATCCAGTTGTTCTATATCTTTGATTTTTTAGTAGTGTTACTGTGCCTTTACCACCTGTTCCAGTAGTATCTGTTATAGTAATTCCTGCGTTGTTATATCCATAACCACCTGAGGTTATTCTTATATTTTTAATTAAGCCACTATCTACTATTGCAACCGCGGTTGCACCAACTCCGTCACCTGTTACTGTAACAGTAGGTGATGAAGTATAGTTATTTCCAGTATTTGTAACAGTAATGTTATCTAATGTTCCTTTGTTTATAGGACTACCATATACAGGATCTGTTACAGACGGTCTTAATCTTGTTTTGTTATTGATAACATTGTCTGAAACTATACTACTAGGATCATAAAATGTTTGCCAGAATGTATATGGGCAATTTTTAAATCCAGCTTCTACTAATGCAAAGTTATATGCACTAGAATCTTTAAATGTATCTTCAGCACTAAAGCCATCTCCTATAACAAAATCTTTTTTAGTATTACCAGCTGTTGCCCAACCAGCTGTAACAATATCTTGTTGAACACCAGCTACTGTAATTAAGTTACCTATATTTTGTTTAACTACATAACGTCTATCTGTTTTTTCTGTATCTGCAGGATTATTATAATGACCTTTTGCTAATGCTATTAATAATGCCGCACGTTTTGCATCATTGCCGCCATTGGCTGTATCCTTCCAATCATAGTAAGTAGTCCACCAACTTGGCGTTTCTCTATAACCAAACATTTCCCATGGACTGTTAAGAGGCTCAGTAGTGCCACAGTAGTATTCAATTACACCAGCTTCTGTTCCGGGTAGCGTAACACCGTCTGCATCAGTTTGATTACTATAATTTGCTACAGCCGATGCATTAACCAAACTTGGATATGTTCTATTATTACTGTCTAACCAATATTCAAATACAGCTCTATAATGTTTTGCCCATTGTGTGCGTGTTCCTTGTCCATGCTTCTGTCCCACTGGATGTCTAGGGTTAAATTCTTTTACATCATTATAATCTTTATATGTTGGAAATCCTGCGGCTACTCTTTTTTCTAGTTCATATAGTACAGCAGATCTAACATCATAATTTGTCTCCTGCGGACGATATAAATTTCCAGAATTAGTTATAGTAATTTTTGCACCATCATGGGCTATTAGTAATGTTTTAGGTGTATTTAAACGTGGCTCTACAGGCTTCATAAAATTCAGTTTAGGAGCACTCCATGGAACAAAACTATTATTTTTACTACTATAATGATCTATAGTTATTACTGCTGATACACCACCATTAAGAGTTACTGCACTATTAAGCGTAAGTTTATTTCCTAATAATACATAATCTTCATTACGATTTAAAAGTCTTTGAACATACGCACTATCAGCCGCCACATAATCTTTAAGATAGACATATACATGATCTTCTTTATTGTTAGTTTCATAGTCTACGTTTTCTGTTTTATCTAGATAAAAAACAGTTGTAGTATCTGTTACTGTTATTTCCTGTGTACTTGCATTATACCAATGACACATACCACTTGATGCATATTTAAATGAGCTATCTTTACCTACATTAAGTTGGTTGAAAGTTTCATTAACCAATTCTCTAGTAGTTTCATATATTCCAGATTTATTTACTTGTAATGCTTTATTAGCAAATTGTGTTTTAAAACGATCATAATCATTCATTACATTACGAATACCAACAATTACATTTCTATTATTTTCTTTAAGATACCATGACATAGGTTGTCCAGGATTACCTTGTAATATAGTACCACCAAAATTATTTTCCTTACTACTGATATAATAATCAGTAACACCAAACGCACTATCATGATAGCCTGGTAAACTACTAATCTTGTCAGTAAAATGTCTACGTAAATCTGCGTGTGTATGTTCACCTAAGTTAGTATTAATTGGATTATGTTGATATTCAATACCAGTTGCCCAATTACTAGTAGATGCTTTAGCACCGTTAGGAACATATCTTAGTTCAACAACATCTCCTATTGTAAGGCTTGTTAATATTGTTGAATTAGCACCTAATGTATAATCTTCTGTTCTAGATCCATTTTTATATACTGTGTGCTTATACTGAATAAAACTATTGTTATTACCTGCATAACCAGTATCTTCATCTACAATATACACTTTACCCATTGCACCTGAACCAGAGCCACTGGCTTTGTATTTGCACACTTTGTCATAGTTTGCACTATTAGAATCAATAGCAACGCTGAGTGTTGCACCATTGTCAGTGACAGTTATACCAGGTGCGGCCGTAGTGCCGTCTGTTTCTTTTACAAATGACAGATCTGTTTCTGAGCTGTCATAGTCTTTACGTATAGTGACAGTTGATCCTGCAAACAAATATATGTTTGGATTTATTCCTGGTACTCCGTGATAATTTTTTGGTGTGTCTTGATCTTTCTCATACACATACCAATTATTATTAGTGTATGCAAAAATCATTTCATCTGATAATTTTTGCATATCATTTGATCCAACATCAAATGTTGCTGTATTAGCATCGTCTGCTGTAACTACTTTTGTTTCTGTGGCATAATATGTTTTATCTAAGTTTTGAGCTCTAGACCATCCTTCTATATAATTTGTTGTATTATCTGATATATTTCTTCTTTTACCGTAATACATTAATCCACGTATATCCTTAGGACTAGTTTGTAAATCATACTTAAAACGTTTTGTTACCAATGGGTGTTCAAATACTAATTCACTACTACCTGCAGAAGTATTATATTTGGCTTTAAATCCTAATGCAGTATCTTCTGTGGCGGCTGTATTAATAACATAGTTAAAAATTGTACTACCTTCAAAATCATTATTATTGTAGTAGGTTGCAAGTTCATTATTGTTAGAATCAAACAAATCAAAATTTGGTGCTTGTCCTTTGCTTTCTTTTTGTTGAGGTCTATTCCACTGACTGTTATGCCATACAAGATCAGGACCATTAAAATTATCAGGATATGTTGGACCCATTATTGTATGTACTTTATCATTATCACTTGGATCTAACACCTGCTGTAGAGCAATAGATGAACCTGTGCCACTTACTTTAAATACTTTATTATCATATGTTGTATTTCCTGTGTTTAAAAACAGTATGGTATCATTGTCTTGTATACCTTTATCATAAACACGTTTCCAATTTGTTGTGTCTACAACTAAGTCTGCATCCAATGGATCAAGGCCTTGATTATTTTCAATTTTTGATTCAAAATACCAATAACTACCACCAACTGCTTCTCGTACAATATCACCTATAGAATATTTTGTACTAGATGACCAATTAATAACAGTTTGTAATAAATTGTAATTTGTTTGTCCTATGATATCTGTACCAGTAAATCTTTTAGTTACAAAATCTACATTCATTCTGTGGTGTGGATACTTTACACCACTACCAGGGTGTGTTCCCCAGTTATAAAGAATAATATTTCTTTCAAATTCTATAATAGGTCGTTTAGCTCTATTAGCATCTGATGCATACGTTGTAAAATCTTCGCCTGTTAATCTACATGCTTCAACTATACAGTTATAATGTTGCCATTGATTAATTCTGCTCCATGCGTTCATGTCATATGAACCAGATTCCATACAAACATATTCATGTAGTCTATTTTCTACTTCTGTATAGTCATAGGGTTTACCATCAAGAGGATCCATGTCAAACCCACTTGGTTGATGCACACTATACAACATCATTCTACTAAGTACAGTTTTACCATTTTCGTCTTGTGTTTGTATTAAATCAATTGAATCTCCTACATTGTTAACAATGTAAGTATTACCATAATAATTAATATCACTCATGTGAAAATGTAGTATTTGTACTAAGTCTCCGTTGTTTGGAAAATTACCATGTGTAAATGTTAATGCTGTACCATTAATTGCATAATGAGTGGTAACAGTTTTTCTTGTTGTACCAACAATTACTACAACCAACGAATAACCTGTGTTTGCTAGTGTAAACTTTCCTCCAGTTTTTGCTGTACCGCCACTTGCATACGCTGTGTAGGCCGCTCCGTTAACACTCGTGCTTAATCCTGAATCTGTATATAAAGCAAAAGTGTTAGCTGATAGCACATCGATGTAGAAAACTTTATTATTAAGTTCTGTCATACCAACTACGCCAGTAATATTAATAAGTTCGCCGTCTGCTAGTCCATGATTACTACCAGTAGTAATTACAACAGGATTTGCACCTGTAGCGTTTGTTATTGTTTTATCTGCAGATGTACTAGTAAAGTTTTCTGTTACCTGTGGAGCAAATTTAATTTTCATTCCTGTCAGGAAGTCTATATCTCCTAAATCACTTGTTGTTAGTTTATATCGAGTTTGCCCTATCATGGAATCTGGATCCCATGTAGTATTAGGTTTTACATTAATAACTGGCAAGTCATCTTTACACCAATAGTAGCTACTAAAATTTGAAAATTTGTCATAATCAATTGGAGGTGAATATGTATATGCAAAATCTGAGCCGTTTGGTCGATTGCCTTCATATCCTAAATTATTAATATCATCTAATGCATCACTGTATGTATGAATTTCAGAAATACTATCTGTATCATTTGGATTCTTAACAATAAAAGCAGGTGATCCGTTGTAAAATCTTTTTGAGGCGTCAGCGGTACTTATAAATTTATCTTTGTCAGCATTATACCAACTACCTTTTTCTTTACCTACCCAGTTATCTATTGTTTCAAATGATGCTTTACTGATCATTTGATCTAGTGTACTTTGTAAAAACTTTTTATTAACAGTAGTATTAAGATATTGAGGTAGATACTCAGTACTTTTAATTTCTTCTATTTTTTTAATTTTGCCGGGTTGGTTGCCAGGTAATTGAGCTTTTACCGACTTTGCACTATAGTCTTCAGCCATTAATAACTCCCACTATTGCCACTGCTTAATCCACTGCCACCTGATGTTGAGCTGTACAATCCTGTTGATACACCTGTGTTACTTGAACTGTTTATAAAACTACCAGTTGTACTTTGCAAATTAGATCTAGATAAGTTGTCTACAATTTCAACTTGACTTGTGTTTGCTCCATTGATAAACAATTCATCACTAGCACATGTAATTTGAAATAAACTACCAAACACACTTTCTGTATCTTGTGGTACAATAACAAAACTAGCGACTGTACCTGCTAATGTTTGGTGAATATATGCACTTAGTTCAGTAAAGTAAAAGGTTTCACCAAACTCCCAACGATTTGGATCAAAGTAAATGTTGATTGCATTAATAACAGTACTTCTAATTTCAGTATCAGTTATACTTGCTCCAGGAACTTTTACAACACGGAATGTTGCTTTCAATGAAGCATCTGCAAAATCTCCAAATAATACTTTATATTTTACAGGTCTGTAAATTATAGTGTCACTAGCACTTTTCTTATTATCTAAACTTGAAAATTGTCTACGTAAATCGTCGATGCTTGGTTGCAATGGTTTATCTGATTCCACTGGATTTGTTGCAAAAAGCCAATTTACAAAATTTGTATGATATGATTGTGTTAATACGTACAAATCAATAATATTAGTAGATGCCGGATCTATTCTTTTATCTGTTGTTGCAACATGCTGATATCTAAAATCTAATGTTGTACGACCCGATACAGAATCTGCTCCACTACTTAGATATCGTCTATAATCATATCCATCTTCTGTTACTGTGCCTAGTTTAATTGTATCAGTACTTACAATATTAGTAAATGCATCAGGAATATCTGGCAGATTGCCATTATCTGGATTACCCATTGTAAGTCTAACTTTTTTAGGATCTGTATGTCCGTCTTTTTCTGTAAAGTTTCCATAAAAGTAAAATGTATAATCAGTACCTAAACGTGCAATACTAGTACCAGATTTATTGTTTATTTTAAGTATTTTAATGTTATCTCTTTTTGGTTTGCCAGTAACAGCATCTAGTTTTAAACTTTCGTTACTGTTATAAAATTTTGTACTACCAGCAGTTTCAAATATATACTGCATAGTTCTTGCTGTAAATCTACGCCTTATTGTAGTATAATCTACACGTATAATCCAACTTTGATCTATATTTGTACCGCTAGTATCTCCAGCGTTAGTTAAACTCCATGCTGTTACAGCATTGTTTGTTTTTGTACTACTAGGAATATTATTAGTTGTAACTACTTCCCATTTGCTGTTAAGTGTGTCATAACGCAAACCAAAAGTTTGATTTAAACTTATAGCACTATTAATAGCATTTTTTTCAGTAGTACTAAATCTAGTATTCCAGACTGGCCATACTTGTTTCAGTCTTGCATTGTTTGTTATTTCTTTATTAAAAACTACACTACCTAATCCGGCCTCTGTGATACCTGTACTATTACCATTTGTATCGTTTGCACCTAATCCGTCGGCTGTTACATTAGTTACTCGAGCCCATATAGTTTCTAAACTGCCTACATTTACTTTTACACTACAGCCAGCACCTGCACCAGAATCTGTAATTTGTGCTACTGTAAATTCATCATATCCAGAACCTGCGGCGGTTACGTTAATACCAGTAATAGCACCAGCATTAACTGTTGCTGTTGCTGTAGCACCTGTACCTGCTCCAATTATATCGACTGTAACAGTTGAATATCCTGAACCTTGATTAACTACTGAAATACTACTAACTTCACCATCTACATAGTTTTTAGTACTACTTGTATCTACTATAAATTCACACAAACTACCTGTTTTAAAATAACGTAAATTTCCACTTGCACTAGTGCCAACTCTTTGAACGTTGTTTGCAACACCTGAAATTAAGTAACCAGTACTTCCACTTTGCTTCTGCCATTTAAATGCATTTGTACCATTACTTGTAGTTGCTTTGGTATAATTAAATGTTTTTGGTCCAAATTTTGTATAATAGAAGTTAATAACTTCTGCATCATTTATATAAGGTTCGATATATTTTTCTATAACACCTAAATTACTTAAACTAGAAGGCAATGCTAATTCAGTTGACTTTTGCTTACCTTCATTGTATATTATACCATCACTGCCAAAGTGTGTTACGTCTTGATAATTTCCTGTTGGATCAATGTTATCAACAAATCTACTATGTCCACTATGTGTTCTGTTTAGTGCTTTAATCTTCTTAATATTACTACTAACATTGTAAGGATAAACTGTATAATCTTCTGCACTTACCATACGATCTTGTGAGCTGTATGTTTGTGGAGCATTAAGTCTTATATCAGCATTAGTTTCACCCGAACTTGCTGTATTAACATTTGATTTAAGTTGTATACCAAGTGTGGCTGTGTAATTGTTACCATCACTACCAGTATAACTCATTGTAATTGTTTGTTTACCTACGTCTACAGGACGCAAAGTATATGTTTCGTTTCTACTTGTTCTGAACCATACCCTAACAGTTCCAGATGGTATTTCGCCAAAATTACCATCACTGAATTTAATACTAACAGCATTTTCGCTTCTACTTTCAGTGCTGTGTATAAATCTATTAGTACTAGTAAGACTGTTATAAATTACATTACTTCCACTTAATGAACTAACATTAGTCCAATTTTGGGCAACGGCGCCAGTATTATTAATATTTTGTACCCAGACATCTGTATCATTAACATTTGATGAATTTATGTCAATGATTTTATTAATAACAGGTGATGTAATAGCATAATCTTCAAATGCTAACGTACCCTGTTTCAGACCCATAAAAAATCCTGTATCATTACCAGCTATACCAGTATTTTTATTTTGATATATTATATCAGTGCCAGAAGCAGGGTTTGGAACAGATTCTCTAATAGTATCTGTAGTATCATCATATGATAACCCAACAAATTCAAAGTTATCAGATTGTCCATTTGCAGTTGCACTAAATTTAAAAACAGCTTGTCCGGCAGTAGTGTTTAATCTATAAAAGTCAAATAATTCACCGTCTAATGTTTTACTACTACTCGGAGAACCAAAAGGAGTTGAACTTTGTAGTACAGCGTTAATTACTGTAATGAAATTTTCATATTCAGCTGAATTTTCAAAACTTACTTTTTTATTTTGTAAGTTATTACCATTAATATCGTATACTACTTCGTTTGTTTGTATATCTATTATTTTTCCATAACCAAATGCTGGTAAGTTACGTCTTACTCTATAGTTAATTAAGTTTGATTGTCTAATTAAACTTTCACGTCTTTGAGCTGTTCCAAAGAAATTTTCTCTAGTAGCATAGTCTAATCTAAATGCTAGGTTATGTCCAAAGTATGACACTAGATCCATTAGAGCTACAAATTCAGAACTTTGAATCCAGTCATTGTATTCTTCTGGGTAAGTGTTCTGCACATAGTTTATCATTGCTTCACGAATAGTATCAAAGTCATATGCTTTGAAATTACTATTAGCAAAACTTTCGTATACTACAGTAAAATCCTCTGCCGCAAATAAAGTGTTTTGTCTAGTTCCTTGTGCCATTATACTATATCTCTTTCATATGCTACGAACACTTCTTCCTCAGTTCTGTCTATGTATTGTAATTTAATTTGAAGTGTTACATCGTGATTGTTGTCTAAAACAGCCAAATCTATTAAATCCCATCTAGGGTCTAGACCAATAATACGTTCTGCATCGGCTCGTATTTCGCTTATACTATATTCATCCAATGGTTCAAAAACCATTAATGGTATAATACTACCAAAATCTGGATCCATAACACGTTCGCCTAAACGTGTATAAAGATGATTTTTAAGATCTTGAATAGCAAGTTCCTTGTCATGCAAAATCTTAGCTATCAATGGTTGATCTACTGTTGTATATCCTACGAATCTCATACATTTATTTATGAGCTAAAAATACGGGGTTTAAGGATTAGCACGATAATATGTAACTACTTCTCTTTGACGCATTTCGCTCATATTTGGTAGAAACTTTTGCGTTTCTCTATAGTAACTATGCTCAGCTTGTCTAATTTTATAACCGTCGGCAATATATCCATACTGTCTACGAGTATATTGAATACCTCTATTACGCATCCAACTCCTACCTTGAAGATTGCCATAGTCGCCTAACATTATCATAGTACCGGCTTGTCTATTAAGTTTAAAATCTCGTTTATCATATGTTATTTTACTTGCTACTGTTTCCCATTCTTTTGCAAGTATATTATTTCGTAAATCATATATGCTATCAGTTGTATGTATTTTAGTTATTTGACCAGTTATAATATAAAATATAAGCAGTCCATCATACTGTCCTTGGGTTAAACTAAAATTTTTAGGCATTACATTTTTAAAACTTTTTTCTTTTTCTTTAATTCCAATGATCCAGTTACTAAATGCATCAGCTTCGGATATGCCATATGTATACGTATTTTTGCTATCGTCTGTATTATAACCAATAATTCCTTTTGCTGTAGTAAACATATTGTAATTGTAGTTCATTAATAATTTACTTACTGCTTTTGAACTTAGTTCTCTATTTTCTATAACTTCATAGACAGTTGTATCCAAAGTGTTACGAACTGTAAATTCGTTCCATTCAATTAATTGAGTAGTTGGAAAAACTGTACTTGTTGAAACTATTCTTGTCATATTGTTTGCATTCCTCCAGCCGATTGTCCTGCAAAAGTATCTCTACCACCCCATGGTTCATGTTCAGGTACTCTACCTGCTATGCTTTCTTTAACACCTGTGTTCCTTGCTAATGCACCAGGTGTTGGCTTTTCTGCTTTATCTGCTGTTGGACCATTCCAATCAATTCTTGATGCTGTGGCTCGAAGATTGCCTCCAAAGTTTAGATTGCCATTTGCATCTGCACTAATAGTAACATCAGTTGCACTATGCATTTCAATTTTGCCTGTAGCACTTTCCATTTTAATTCCGCTCTGCATACTTTTCATATTGATTGCACCAGCTTCTAAATTAAAAGAGCCGTCTGTTTTAAAATTGATTCCTTCTTCTGCATTAACACTCAACGTTGACCTACTGTAAATATCTATTGCACCTGCTCTATCTATTTCAATGTATCCAGCACCGTTAGCACCTTGTATGTAAATTATTTCTGCTTCGTCATGTAATAATATTTGAGCACCATTGGCTGTTCTAATTCTAATAGAACGATCTGTTCCTGCACTACCACCATCGTCCATAGTAATACTGTGTCCAGAGGCTGTGGTAAAGCCAAATGCATTATTAATAGTATCTCTACGCATACCACTACTACTAAGACCACGTATGAAATCTCCTGCTAGGCCGGCTTCAACTATATTAGCCATCATTGGGTGAGGAGCCTGTACTCCTTCGTTAAAGTCTTTAGTATTAGGATTTAGTTCACTAGCAGGTGCTTTAGTTGGTGGCGATTTTTTATCTACTTCAGCATGTGCTAGGCCTGGTATACTATAATTCCTATCTTTGTCAAAGATAGAACCAATCATAAAACCTTCTTTTTGTTGTTGAATAAATGCTACCAATACAGTTGCTCCAATTGGAGGTGCTTGTGGAGCCATACCATATGAATTTTGACTGGTTGCATATTGTTTATTATCAGTTGCCGTCTTAGAACTAGTTGTGCCGCCAAATGGACTTGTTGGTAATATTGTTTTAATACCAATTAAGTCTTCAGGCGATGTTCCTGGATCATTGCTAGGTGATCCATCATCAATTAATTCTACGTTAAAACGCCCATTATATTGTTCGTCTGAATTTTGTACTACTCTAGCTAGATACACACCATTTAATACATTTTCACGTGAATTGAGATGTATCATTGCTCGTTCTTCGGCGTATCCTTGTATTGTATCTCTAGTTCTTATTGTTTTTTTCATTATGTTCCTAGTCCTAACGAGTTTGCTGTATTAGTGCCAGATGTTTTTGCTTGATTATACTCAAGTAAAATTCTTTCTGATTGTGACTTTCTAGATATTGTTTCTGGGTTATTAGCAACATTATAATTCTTAAAGCGTTCATAGTATGTAAATGCTTCGGCCGCTCCTTGTGTAGATATATTGGGATCATTTAATTTGTTCCAAGCAAGACTTTCGCTACCACCGCCATATGAACCACTACCGTTAAGTTCATGCATAATAAAATCTGTTTGAGTATCTAGATCTAAATGATTCCTACCATTTGCCGCGGCCCAGTTCTGCAAGTTTTGTGCTCTTGTGCTATTCCATTGTGCTATACCGATACTATCACTGCCATCATTTCCATCGCCAACATTTCTAGCACCAGTTTTTAATGCACTTTCTTTATTAAGGTTACCAACAATACCTGCCGCCTGTTCAGGTGTAAGTCCATGTTCGTTTATTAATCTAGACATTACTTGTTGTTCTCTTGCTGATACAGAAGCTGGTCCTGGTTCTGCAGGTCCTATAGGTGCTCCATCGGTTCCAACGTTGTTTAGACCTTCATCAAAGTAATCATCAGTTATATCATCACCATATGGATTTAGTACTGTAGGGTCTTTAGCATCAACTAACATTTTTACTTGTTCCTCTTGAATGTCGGTCATTCTAGTACCTTTAAGAAACTGTGTAAACTGCCCGTTGCGGAATTGATGTATAATGTCAATAGTTTGATATACACCACTGTATAGTTTATTAAAATATGGTTTACCACCATGGTCGGGAAAAAACATACTAAACAAAAACAATGGCGGACCATGATCATAATCTACAAATAGATTTGTATCAACTACTTTGAATGTAGATCTATTGGCCGGTCTTACTTGTTTTTGTAATACAGATTTTTCATTAGTAGGTGGACCTAACCAGTAAGGATCACCTTTAATACCAACTTCTATAGAAAGCAATTCGCTAGAGATATTTTTTATTCTTTGTTGTGCTAATTCTATCATACTAGATTCTGGATCCTGTCCTGCTCTTGAAATAACAGTTGGTTTATATTTTCGTACAAGTGAATAATCTTCATAGGTACCTATATCTCCTAGATACTGTCTATCAAAGCTATCAGATGCACCAGCAATACCTTCGTCCCAACGAAGCATAGTACCTTTAACTTTATCCAACATAGTTAGATCAGCTTGTATTTTATTCATTTTATTTTTTGATTTTGTTATTGCATCAGTTAATGATGAAAACTCAGCTGGGCCTGAAGCATTTTTTACTTTTGATTCAGCATCTGCTCGTTCTTTACCTGTTTCTATAAAATCAGTGTTTAAACGATCTATTTCACTTTGCACACCTTCAATAGTACTCAAGTCAGCTTTTTCTTTGTTATAACTAACAGTCGAAGTGTCTACGTCACTAGGATCTTCTGGTACATTATGTTCTTTTGCTTTAGCACCGTATGTTGTTCTACCATCATATATTAATTCTGGTTGAAAGAATGCCATATCTATGTTTGCATTAAATTCAAGTACTTCGGTGTTCATACCTGTGTTTAAGTAATCGTATCGCTTCTTTAAAAAATTATGTCTTATATGATCAGCTATCTTTTGTTTTTGTTTAGTCTTACTTCTACGAATTTGTTCGTATCTAGCTTGTTTTTCAGGAGGATGTTCTAAGTAAGGCATTATAACATATTCTATTCTCTCATTATATTTCTTTGCTACTTCGTTCCATAAATTTCCGTATTCAATAGTTGTTTTAATTTTAAAAAAGTTACAAAGATAATCTGTACAATGTGCTACATCTTCTCTGCTGTCGGGTTTTATGTCTGCTCCAGCCTTATCTAATCTATCTATCATTTCGTTTGTGTGTATTAATAACTTTCCTATAAAGTCTTTAACAGAACTACCTCTATCCATAGACCAATCTCGGGCTCCTTCTTTCCATGTAGTATTAGTTGAACCTTTAGGTGTTAACAGTTTCCACGATTTCCATTTTGGATCCATAAGTGTTATCTTTACAGTATCAGGTTTTCCACCATTGGCTACTGCTTTCATGGCATGGTAATCATTTAATTTGTTTTCTAGATCTTTTATTGCATCACCAAGTGTAGTTGTTTCAGTTAAAGATATAGTTTGTTTTGGATTATTCCAATATTCAAATGAACCTCTTTGATCCATATTATGAGCTGTGAAATTATATACACTACCTTGCACATCATGTTTTGTTTGAATATCTGTTACTACCAGTTTGTATAGCCATTTATGACTATCTGATGCAGGTTTTCCTGTAATCTTATCTCTACCTTTAAAACGTATCTCTAATGCATAACCAGCTTCTGATATACTTTTTATTCCCTTTTGTCTAGCTATTTCTAGTAGTTTAGGAAAAAATGCCGCTCCATTGGGTTCAGTGAGAGTAAATGTTAATTGTGATGCATCATTTGTAATAATATCCGAGCCTCCGGCCGCTGTTACTATTTCTAAATTGTCTATAGTAAAATACGTACTTGCTCCAGTTTCAGCTATAACAACTCCTTGATTCTGATGTATTTCATGATTAACACGTTGTACATTGTCTATCCATAAAGTTAAATGATATGTCGAAGAATCCATTTCATTAAGAACATTTTCTGACCAATCTCCCATTACTACAGCTTTTTTTGCAGGAACATGAGTTGGTGCTTCTGGAGCGGCTATACGATCAGCATAAGGTGTATAACCCTCAGCTTCTTGATTAATATTAAACATATCTAAAGCATTTTGATCCATGAATGCTGTTTTAACAAGCTGACCTGTTTTTTCAGATTTGATAAATGCATACTTAGGTTCTTTAGTCTCTACCCAACCTACATTAGGTGCAAATCTCATAGCGTTTCTGTTATACAAACCACCATTTAAAGTTCTCCTCATTTCAAGAGAACGCTCTAGAGCATGAAATCTTTCTAACTCTTTATCTGTCATATATTTTTCAGGATTCATATTAACATCAACAGCATTCTTAAAGTTTCTAGGTGCGTATCTTGTTTTATTTCCTTCTTCTAGTAGTTTCTGTTTTTCTTCAAGAAGACCAGGTTCTACACCTAATTCAATCATCTTTTCTGTAAAGGTCATATTTTCTAGAAATGTTTCTTGATTTCCTACTTTAACATCAGAAGTTGTGCTAGAATCGGATTTATTATTATATTTGGGATTTGCTCCTGTACCTTTTCCGGGCATAATTACATCCTTGCGTCTGATGAACTAGCTCGTCGTAGCGGTACTAGTATTGTTTTACCTGAATTAAAATCCATGATAGGGTCCTTAATAATATTAGGATTAAAATGCATGAATATCCACCAAAGTCTTTGGTTACCATATAATTCGTATGCTAAAAGATCTGGCCTTTTATTATGTTTAGATTCTATTGTATGCTCTACTTGTTCTGTAGAGAATAGTTCATTGCCCGGTTCATATAGTTCAGTGAACTTTGCATTAATTTTCGTATGTGCTAAATGACTATCGCCCCTATACATTATATATAACCTCTTCTAAGCATACTACCATTTGCCATTTTTGCTACTGTAAATTGTTTACGAGTTGTTAATAAATCAGGCTGATGTAGTAATTCAATTGAAACATATAATTGTGCTGGTAATACAATTTGGCCAGACGCATTACTATTTCCAGCACTACTCATTAGAGTAGCTCCACTTGCGATTCCTATACCTGTTAAATTATTTGTATCTGTAGTTTGTCCACCAACTGAAACGTTTTCTACATAATCCATATCTGAATCAAATGTATATGCAACATTACCTACTACACACGGCCAATCTTGAAATTGATTAGAACCATATGCACTAAACAATAACACCGGAGGTGGTGTTCCTCTATTTGGATCATTTTCACCAAAATGCATCAGGCTTGCCATTCTTAAAAAATGTAATGCACCTTGTGTATATGCTATTTCATCTTCAGTTGCATTAGTAAACAAACATGTTACTTGTACTGATGGTGATTGTGTTGCTGAATAATACTTAGGCTGATAATTTGTGTGTGCTAAATCATATGTTCCGTAATTAGCAGATCTCTGATATGTAATAGCAGGTGTGTATGGAAAAACTAAACTATTTCTTACACCACTAGATTTTAAAGCAGTTGCAGGACCTTGCATTAAAAGTCCTCCAGAACTACCTTTTGCTGTTAATCTTGGTCGTAAATCACTTCGCATTTAATCTTCCATTTATAAAAGTAAACACTTCTTTGTCAAATTTACCAAAGAACTTTTGAAATACTTGTGCTTTTTCCTGATCACTTGCATTGCTCTTCATAGCATTTCTAAAGTCACTAGCACTCATTCCACCTTGCATTTCAGGTGCAACATACACATATTGTATTTCTGCTAATGGCTGTAATTGTTCGCCTTCTTTATAAGGCTTATATGCAGTTGGTGATAATCTGCCTGCATCCTTGGCACTATACACAACTATTACCGCTGTGTTATTAGGATCCATTCCAATTTTGCTTATGTCTGGATTATATGGATTAGTGTTAATAATTTTATCTGTAGGTATGCCATGCATTGTAGACATAATGTTTGCTTTTTCATCAAATGTAAATGGATTTTTACTCATTTCGGCTTGTTGAATATCAGTAAGTGTTCCGCCTGCATCTACTTTTGCAATAAGTCCTTGCACTTTTGCAGACACCATTGTGGCGATAAATACACGTGATGCATCAAACTTTTGAACCAAATGTTGGTAAACTTGTTTGTGTGCAACATGCATAGGTTGAAACCTACCACCATAGAAAACTACGACATTGTCTGCTATTGCTTCTGTAATTTCACTAAATCTCATACGAACACCTTTGTTAATTGTATTTAGCCAGGAGAAAAACCATTGACATTTGATTGTAGATACACTATACTAACATAAATCCGAAAGAGGTTCAATGGCAAAAAGAGTAAATTATTTAAACAATAAAGACCTACTAGCAGAAATTCACAAGAGTAAATTAAGTTTCTGTTGGTTTAATGATAGTGATGATACAGTATATGATATCATCATAGGTAAAGACGACAAGATTACCAGAAGTATTTTAAAAGAAGCAAGGCAGAATCGTGCAACGAGACAAGAGAAACGTATGTATGAAGAAGCTATGCTAGACTGGGAAGAAAACAATGGTAAACGTAGTCAACGCCCTAAACAAAATCAATTCAACGTTGATCCAAAATCTATAGAAGATACAGAATTAGTACTAAGAGTTATGACATTTGATCATATACCTTTAGAGCAACGTAAAAATAAACCAAAGACAGTAGCAGATCATCATTCAAGATGTAACTATCCACCATTTAAACATGTTAGACTAAAAGAAGGTGAATGGAGCGAAGTGCTACGTAGTCATTGGGAAGGCGGAATAGGCAACGGACATTTTAGTGTAGATCATGGAACTATAACACCTAAACTAGCAAAAATGTTTATGATGTTATGCCATCGCTATAGCATGAGAAGCAATTGGCGTGGATACACTTATGTAGATGAAATGCGTAGTCAAGCATTATTGCAACTATCACAGATAGGATTGCAGTTTGATGAAAGTAAATCACAGAATCCATTTGCATATTACACAGCCGCTATTACAAATAGCTTTACAAGAGTTCTAAATTTAGAAAAACGTAATCAAAATATAAGAGATGACTTATTAATTGAAGCTGGGCAAAACCCTAGTTGGACAAGACAAATTGATCACGAAATGAAAATGAAAGAACTAGATGAACATACAAAGTTAAACGCAAAGGGTTAGTATGCAATTTTTTAATAAAGTGG
>CESQ01070885.1_pt1 | contig 24080 bp, 26 predicted proteins | sample 361401 | NCBI WGS metagenome assembly CESQ01 (sample SAMEA2622119, study PRJEB7988) | marine metagenome | isolation source: saline water (ENVO:00002010), including | reverse complement strand
CTTTTAGATCAGCATAATGCTATTAACTATGAAAATATAAGTCAAGCTATAGTTAGGTTGCTGGCGAATCAGCAAACTACAGGCAAACACGATTTTATAAATTTAATGCACTTCGGAAACGGAGGCAGTAGCGTAGATGGTGGTGGTACTGTAACTTACCTATCCCCTAACACTAATAGTGCCACAGGAGTTCTACACAACAAAACATTTGAAAAGATCGTTGACCCAAATGATGCAGGTGTTGATACAAGCACAACAAACACTATGACAACTGCCCATACGGCAGGAAATCTATACAGTGATTTAATTGTAACTTGTACATTAAATTATAGTGAACCTGGTAGCCAAGATGCATTAGATAATTCAGCTAATCAAAATGGTACATACATTTTTGATGAATTAGGTTTGTATTCAGCGACAGGTGCTTTAATAACACACATCATATTCCACCCTATTCAAAAATCGGCCAACAGACAGATACAAGTAATCTATACTGTTAGAGTCAGAGCGGGAGCATTTTAATGGCATATAGCATTAACTATAATGATACCAGCTTAGAGCCTACTCCGATTACCGTTGCAGACGCTACAGTAAACACGGAAACAAGTATTAAGTTGGTCGGAAAAAACTATACAAATCACGGAGAAATCTTTAATGAGAATTTTCTAAGACTATTAGAAAATTTTGCAAGTGAAACCGACGGAGATTCTCCAGGCACACCAACAGGTGCCGTACGTGGACAGCTTTGGTATGATGCCACAGCCCACGCAGTAAAATTTTATGACAACAGTCAATGGTATCCATTGGCTACAATGAAAACAGGAACAGCTACACCAGCCGACGGCAGTGAACCACATCAGCCTGGAGATTTATTTTTCCATACTAGTGAAGAGCAACTTTATGTTAGCCAAGGCACTAGTTGGTTACCAATTTCAACAGGTGGTTCAACTAGTGTAAAGAGTAGAACACGATATGATACAGGTGGCAATACACATAAAACATTAGAATATGTTGTTAATGCCGTAATTGTATGTATTGTTGTACAAGACACAACAAGTTGGGCACCAATGGCGGCAGGTGCAAACACAGAATACCTAGAAGATGGTGCAACATTGTTAAACACACAATTTGCAAACTTACAAGCTGGTATTAATATGAATTCAACTACGGACTTTAAGTTTCGTGGTATAGCCACTACAGCAGAATACGCTGACGTAGGTGAAAGATATCATGCAGACAAACAATATGACGCAGGTACTGTAGTTAAAATTGGCGGTGAGCATGAAATAACAGAAACAGACGTTGCACTAGACGGCGAAGTATTTGGTATTATATCTACACAACCAGGTATAGAATTAAATTCTGGTGCAGGACCCGATGAAACACATCCATTTGTTGCTATTGCAGGTCGTGTGCCTGTTAAAGTAATCGGACCAGTGCGTAAAGGTCAAAGACTAGTTACATCAGAAGTAAATGGTGTAGCAAGAGCTCCTCAAGATCACGAAGGCGAACGCGATGATTGGTATAGAGTAGTAGGCAGAGCATTGGAAAGCAAAGACTCCGAAAGTGTCGGAATGGTAGAAGTAGTAGTCGGGAGAATGTAAGTGGCAATCGGCGCCGGAAATAGTATTACAGCAACAGATTTTAATGCATTAGTCGTTCAAGTAAACAAATACTGGGGAGATAATGTGCCTTCTGCGGCCGTAGGCGATGCTGATAAAACCTTACATAAATTTGGCTGGGGACAAACACACGCTCTTGAACTGACAGGCACAGATGATAGAGTTGCGGCGACTGAAACTATTGAAGCAAAACATTTTAATCAATTAGTAGCAAGAGCAAACGCTTCAGGTTTACATGTAGGGATGTCAACAAACTTAACTTATAAAGTTATTGACAATAATGTAACTGCGGCAGACGGTACAACAATAGAAACAAGATTTGGTGCTAGTGGTATTGATGCAGAAACTGATGCTAGAAGTGCCGCAATATTAGGATATCATGTTGTTGGTGCAGGCAACTCTAATGCAAATGCACTAGGTACAATTACACGTGCCGCAACATGGAGAGAAGTACTACTATCAGAACAAACTGTTACATTTACAAACTATACTAAAGCTCGTTACTTTTTTAATAGCGGTGGTAGTATTACATTAAGTTGGGATATCACTGGTGCAAGTGGAGCAGAAACAGAAAACTGGGACGCTAACTTAGCCGGAATGGGAACTATACACTTTTTAGCAGATGATGTTGTTAATAGTGGTACTGGAGGTTATTCTGTACCTAACGTAGGATTTTATGGATTAACAACAAGTTATCAGTTATGTTACAGTTATAGTTTTGGAGATGGAGTAGGAACAGGTACATTTAACTCATCTGCATTTAGTGGAGGTGATGTTAATGTTGGAGCTCAAGCATCTGAACGAGGTGGTTATTTAAGTGCAGGAACTTATGCAATTAACAGAATATCTATATATGCAAAATACAGTAGTTCAGGTGAACAAGTAGATATAAGAGCAATATTACAAACACCAGATGATGGCACTCAAATTAATGGTACATTAACTCAAAGTTTAGGTTATACTATTGCAAGTAATCAAACAGGTAGTGGTGGAGCCGGCGGAGCGGCCGCAAATGTTACATTTAATGTAAGTGGTAATGCACCAACTAGTCATTCATTTACAAATGAATTAACAACTGGTGGTGATGACTATTAATAGATATACACTTGACAAATTAATTATATAAGTATATAATAAACATGCAAACTCCAAGGAGAAAGCTATGGATAAACGCTTAGAACAAGCATTAGATTTTGCAAATTACAGAGCTACTATTGCAAATCAAAAAACTAACTTAAAAAATCGTATTGCAACTTTAAAAGTATGTCATTATGGTGGATCTCAATTTACAGCTAATAAAACTAATATAGCATATATTAGGACCTTAATAGATCTAGGGTATAAAGAAGCTGTAGTAGAAGATGATAAAAACAATCCAATTGAAGTAACAGATCTTCAAGCATTATTAGATGATTTAACTAGTGCTAATCATGCCGCGATGAATGAATACTTAATGGAACATAAGAAAATTAATAAAGCAAGAGGCTTAAAAACTATGATGGACTGGTAGTGGCTACACCAGAAGATATACCAGAAACAATAATATATGTAGACACAGATAGAGTTTGGTGTATGGGAGAAGCAATGGATCACCCCAAAGTATACTATACTGTACCAGATGAAGGTTTTGTAGTATGTGGTTACTGTGATATCAAATTTGCTAGAAAGAAACAAGATGCAGATAAAAGGAAGTAAAGGCACCTGCTTTATTGCACTCAATAATAGAGAGTTAGACTATATAAATTTTGCAGTTTTTGCCGCCAATCAAGTTAAAAAACATTTTAAAAAACATAAATCAACTGCATTAATAACTGATTATGCAGGAGAAGGATATCTCAAAAGTGTATATTCAAAAGAAGAAATAGATGAAGTGTTTGATCATGTTATTATTGATCAAACAAAATATACTGAAACAGATAACATGAGAAATCATCATGATTCTCCATGGACAGAATTCGAAGCACCTTTTAAAAATAGACAAAAGCACGATGTGCATTGGCAATCGCCATTTTCAAAAACAATATTATTAGACATAGATTATATTGTACAATCAGACGCTTTAGAATATTTGTTCAATGATGATAACCCACATCAGATACAAATGTTTGAAAACGCAAAATATTTACGATATGATTTTCCACCTCCTCCAGAACGTTATCTACATGAAAATGGTATACCATTATGGTGGAGTACTGTAGTTTATTTTACTAAAAGCAATGAAGCTCAGTTATTTTTTAACCTATGGAGCCACATAGCAGATAACTATGATTACTATAAATTTTTATATGGATTTCCTGGAAAATTATTTAGAACTGATTATTGTGTAAGTATAGCATTACATATTTTAAATGGTATGCAAGAAGGCGATTTTGCTTATCCTATAGTGGGACATCTTCTTAATATGGATCAGAAAGACGTTATCATTGAAAGCAAAAATCCGGAAAACTATCACTTCTTAGCATTTGATAGAGCAGAACCATGGAAAAATCTATTAGTACATACACATAATCAAGACATACATATAATGAATAAACGTAGTCTAAACGAAGCAATGAATAATTGGGAATAATATGAGTCACGAAGAAAAACAAGGCTGGTTAATTAATGCAGGTAATAACACACAATCTTATTATCAAGCGGCCGCCGTTGCAATGTTAATAAAAATACACAGCAAATTATCTGTTGCTGTGATTATAGATAAAACAGAAAATTGGCCAAGCGAATATAACGATTGTATAGATTACATAGTAGAATATCCATTTGGAGATTTAGATTATTCAAAACAATGTCCTCAAATAAATCAGTATCAATTTTATCATATTACACCGTTTGCAGAAAATATTGTAATTGAAGCAGATACGTTAGTATTAAGTGATGTAGATTATATAGTATCTCTATTAGACTCAAATCATGTTAATATTTTATTTCCTATACAGGTAACAGATTTTAGAGCTAAACCATATATACCATTGCATGTTTTAAACTTTCCAGAAAATAAAATAGAAATTGCACATGCAGGAATATGGCTTTTTAATGCAAATAAAGAATCCTTAGATTATTTTAAAATGTTAGATATAGTATGTCACAACTGGAGAGAATTGTTTAAAGAATATTTTAGACCAGAACACGTACCAGAATATCCAGAGTTAGATGCAATGCATAGTGTTACACTAAAAATGTTAGACGAATATGAATCATCTACAGTTAATGATCCTTTACTACTAAGCTATTCACATCTAATTAGTAAACCAGATCAAAAATGGAATGATCAAATGAATACTTGGTATACTAATAACTTTAAAGTAGATAACTATAGACAAAATGGAATTGTCAAATACACAGAACCAAGTGTAATTACAGGAACTATATTAAATGGAATCAGAGCCCATCATAGAAGTGCCAATAGAACCAGTTAAACATGAATGGTATGTTTATTATAGTAAATCGGGCATTATTAAAGAAATACATAGAGAAAAAATAGTTTCTAATTTAGACTATGTAATTACATTAGACCAAGAAGCTGGTAAAATTATTTCTGGTCATGTTAACAAAAATCATTATTGTGTAAATTATAATTCAGAAAACGACTCAATTGAATTTATGCATAGAAAATATGCTGGTAATTTACAACCTCTAGAGTCATCATTATATCAGATACCTTTACAAACAGAAGCAATACCAGATCCAGATATAGGTGTACGATTATATCCTAATGACAATGTGCTAACAATAGATATTGGCAAAAGTTGTAAAAATAGATTAACCTGGGGTATACATGTATATGATATTAAAAATCCGCAAGGTTCATTTCTTAATATATACATTACAAAAAAAGATAACCCGGATTATTTGATACTTCAAGTTAAAGTAGATCCTATAGAATTAATAACACATGAACGAATACTAGTTGAATTACCAACTTCAGTATTACGTTATGTAAATTATAATGATATATCTATTTGGACAACTAGAATATTTGATGTTTACACATACAGATTAATTGAAACGTATGTTGATATTGATCCTAAGGATAACCGCAGAATTAAAATAACAGAAGATTCAAACGACTGTCATATTACATTTAGTAGAACAAATGAAGGTAATATATATGTTAAAGGTACTAAAGATATTTTACAACTTTCTCCAGAAAAATTCTTGCAATTTTATGTAGTAGATGCTACAATAACAAGAGATATAGAAAGTAGATACTTGTTTACGTTAGATGTATCATTGAATGATATTATCGCAGGCATAGATATGGGATTTAAATATTCTATTCCAGAAAAGTTTCGAGTATTACACAAACATAAACTAAAAATAGGAACAACCGTATGAGTATGGCAAGTATAAATGAATTTGATATAGTTTTTATAAGTTATGATGAACCTAACGCCGATAGTAACTATGCACACTTATTAGAAATATGTCCGTGGGCAATGCGTAGTCACGGAGTATGGGGCAGTGATGCCGCTCATAAAGCGGCCGCGGCAATGTGTGAATCTGACAGATTTATTACAGTTGATGCAGATAATAAAGTAAGACCAGAATTTTTTAATATGGAAGTCGACTTACGTAAGTTAGGAAAAAGTGATGTTATTAGTTGGGCAGGCAAAAATGCAGTAAACGGATTAGTGTATGGTAATGGTGGCATTAAACTTTGGCCTAAGCATGTTGTTGAACAAATGCGTACACACGAGGCCGCACCTGAAGAAGATGCTAAAGCTCAAGTTGACTTTTGTTGGAACATTGGTTATGTACAAATGAATAACGTTTATTGTGATGTTATGAATAACGGATCACCACTACAAGCATGGCGTGCAGGATTTCGAGAGGGCGTTAAAATGACTTTGGACGGTGGTGATGTTGTTAATCCAGAAGTATTAAAACAACACGTACATTATAAAAACCTAACTCGTTTATTCACATGGATGAGTGTAGGTGAAGATAGTGTAAATGGTTTATGGGCAATGTATGGTGCTAGGCAAGGATGTTACATGACAAACATAGCACGTAAAGATTGGGACTGGAGACTCGTTAGAGATTTTACATGGTTAACTGAATTTTTTAAAGAAGATGTGTTCCCACAGTTTGCAGATGACAATGGTGAAATATGTGCTAATACTGGTATGCGTTGGAGTTTAGAAAAACTTAGAGCTTCAACTGCTAACTATGGTGTAGATATTAAAAAACATCTTAACTTACCTATTGCCGACCTAGATCCGGATGGTAGTAAGTTTTTTAAAGCAGTATACACAAATCCAACTAGACTTGAACCATTGGTCCGCGAAGATCAAGTCGAATACACCATAGAGGACTAGAGTAAATACTTGTATGAATTTTAACGATATGAATTGGCACCGTTTTTCAAATGGTGTGCTTGAATGGAACGATCATAATGCTAATCAGATAAAATCTTTATTAGAACAGTCTGGTGGCTGTGGTATGTGTTTAGCTAAGTTCAAACAAGTAACATTACATTTAGGCACAGGTATGACCCATTCATGCCATCACCCGTCACCACATAAAATTCCTCGAGAAGAAATTGATAAAAATCCAGCGGCACTATTTAATACATTGCATCTTAAAAAAGCAAGAAAGCAAATGCTTAATAATGAAAAGCCAAGTGAATGTGACTATTGCTGGAGAGTAGAAGCTGAAGGGCAAAAAAGTGATAGATTTTTTAAAAGTTTAGAAAATTGGGCCAGTGATTATTATGATGAAATAATTCAGTTAAATGGCAGTGAAGACATTTACCCAAGTTATTTAGAAGTAAGTTTTAGTAATGTTTGTAACATGAAATGTACATATTGTGGTCCTGAATTTAGTAGTAAATGGGTAGAAGAGTTAAAACAATATGGTCCTATTCACTTAGCAACTAATACTGCAAAACAAGAAGTATTACATGCACAACACGATCTTCAAAATCTAACATTTAAAAATCGAGAGTTTAATCCATACATTGATGCGTTTTGGAAATGGTTTCCAAAAGCTCTTCCTCATTTAAGACACTATCGTATTACAGGTGGTGAACCTTTAATGAGTAAAGAAACTTTTAGAACTATGAAATATCTAATTGAAAATCCAAATACCGAAATGGAATTTTCAGTTAATAGTAATCTTAGTGTCCCAGATAAATTATGGGATGAATTTATTAAACTGTTAACTGAAATGAGAGATAAAGAAGTTGTTAAAAAAATTACTGTTTATACTAGTATTGAAGGTTGGGGAGAACGTGCAGAGTATGCAAGAACAGGACTAAATTTTAATTTATTAAAATCTCGTGCTGAGCAAATTGCTCAAATGGATAATATTAGAATATCAGTGATGTCAGCATTTAACGTATTAAGTATTACTAGTTTTAAACCATTATTAGAATGGATATTAGATCTCAAAAGAAAATATACTGTAAATGATACCAGTGAAACTGTTATTATGCAAAAAACTGGATATGAAAATAGTACTGGAACAATGGATGAAATTCTTGCTCATAGAAAACGCAATCATTCACATACAATTACAGTTAGTATAGATATTCCATATTTGAGATGGCCAGAATGGATGGACGTACACTTTTGCACAGAAGAATTGTTTACCAAGCATTTGTTACCAGCAATGAAATTTATGGCTGATAATAATCCATCTAGTGTATGGAGTACAGAAATTGGATTTTTAAATGCCGAAGTTGAAAAATTAAAACGTGTTGTTATGCACCGTGCTTATTATAATCAAAAGAAAAAACCTGAACGCGAAGGTCATGATGATATTAGAGAAGGACGAGCAAAATTTTATGATTATATCAATGAAATGGATAATCGTAGAGGAACAAACTTTTTAGAAGTTTATCCAGAGATGAAAAATTTTTATAATACTTGTAAAGAAGCAAGAGAAACGTTTAACAATGTCTGATCCTCATGATTATAAAAAGAATATACTAGATACAAAAAGCAAAACTTTTTGTGGAGCAAAATGGTATAATGCTACAATCTGGTTAGGACATGGTGCAACTACTAGTTGTCATCACCCACCTCCTCATAAAATTGATCCTGAAGAAGTTAAAAAAGATCCTAGTGCGTTACACAATACAACTTATAAAAAACTTGTAAGAAAAGAAATGCAAGAAGGTGTTCAATGTAAAGAATGCGAATACTGTTGGAAGATTGAAAATTTAGAGCAAGACTTAATAAGTGATAGAGTTTATAAAAGTAACATATATGATGATGAAAAGCTACAAGAAGCATTTGACTCCAATTGGAGGAAGAGTTTTAATCCTATTAATTTAGAAATTGCATTTGATGCCAACTGTAATTTTGCATGTAGTTATTGCAATGCTGGGTTTAGTACTACATGGGCACATGATGTTAAAAAGAACGGACCGTACAAAGATTTGCTTAGTGACGGTTGGGGTGCATTTGCAACTGAAGGTAATTGGGCTCAGCCGTATGGTTTAAAAAATGAAGGTAATCCATATATTGAAGCATTTTGGAAATGGTGGGAAAGTGACTTACAGTATTCATTGAATGAACTTCGTGTTACTGGAGGAGAAGCAACTGTTAGTAAAGATTTTTGGAAACTAGTTAATTGGTTTGAAAAGAATCCAGGGTGTAAGGTAAATTTAGCAGTAAATACAAATCTAGGAATTAAAAAAGACAGGTTAAAAAAACTTATTAATAGTAGTAAATTTATTAGAAAGTTAGACATATATTCTAGTAACGAAAGTTTTGGACCACAGTCAGAATATATACGTGATGGTTTAATATGGAAAGATTGGTTTGAAAATTCTGAAACATTGTTAACTGAATCTAATGCAGGTTATCATGTTATGCTAACACTAAATGCATTATGTTTAGGAAGTTTGGATAAATTTCATGAAGCTATATTTGAATTAAAAAGTAAAACAGGTAAGAATATATATTTGAGTTATAATATATTACGATTTCCTAGTTTTCAAAGTATTACAACATTACCTAAACATATTAGAGATGAGAGGTCTGAATATTATCAAAAATGGCTAGATAAAAATAAACAACATTTGAATAGACATGAAGTTGATGGAATGGACAGAACAATCAGCTACATAAAAAATGTTGACGAAGGACATAGTGTAAAAGAACTAAGCGACTTATCTTGTAGACAAAATGACTTCTTTAATTTTTATAGTCAATATGACGTAAGAAGAAACAAAGTATTTGCAAGAGCATTTGGTGACTGGCCTGATCTTATTGAATGGTATACATCTTTAGCAGGAAATATTAATCACCGCGATATATCTGAACCTATTGAAGCAAATGCAGTTGATTGGGGTAAAGATATATATGATGGCGTAATAGAAGATGCCATTAAGCAAGGTTTAGTCAATGGACCGGCGTAAAATACTACTAGTATCTCCTACTTTAAGTGATTCTTTATTTTTTTGTCAAGTAACAGGACATCATTTAAATGTTCTCTGGCCGGGCTGGTGGAACGGCTTAAATGAAAAATATGGTTCATTTGAGATTATAACCAAATTTGGTGTAACACGTGGTGATGATGCTAATAAAATTTACGGATCGTGGAACAAGGAAGGCTGTTTACAATTTCTAGAAGATATGAAGAACTATGATGGTTATCTTACTAGTATAAAGTTAGATAGCTATAACTATCTTTATAATAATGGTTTACTAGATAATCTTAAAGAAGCAAGTAAGGATTGTTATCATATTTTACTTTTTAAAAGAGATTTTATAGATACAGTTCTAAGTTTATGTTTACTTAATAGTGAAGAACAAAGTGTAGATGATCCTAATGATGGTTTAAAACGTCGTCGATGGTACGAATCAACAGATCCTGTCACAGTTACTAAAGAACATGTAATAGATCAATTTTATTATCTGTTTGAAACATACGCAGATTTTATCCTAGGAAATAAATTTGGTATCAAATTTGATGAAATAATGTTTTCTGAAGAGCTTAGAAATGTAAAAACATTTAAACAGATAATGGAAAAAACAAAACTTGCCAAGGACTGGAATTATGAAGGTATTCCAATGGCTGGCCCGGACCCTAGTATTAGTTTCAGTAAGCAAGGTTATATTTCAAACTACTATCAAACAGTATTTTGGATCATTGAATTACTTCAATTAAATATAGATAATATACATGTCCCAACTAATCAGCCTGAATTTAAAAATATTGATTGGGGGATTGATTTGAGTCAACAAGTTTCTATATTATCTAGATGGGTAAAACAGGCTCGAGATTGGAATAATAAATGACTGTATTGCATAAAGTTCCTAAAGGACTTGATAAAAAAACAGAAGAGACTTTACCAGAGACAAATGTAGAACGATTTAATCGTATGAAAAAGAATAAAAGTTTCTGTGCGGCTCCATGGTTACATATTCATAGTTTACCACAAGGTTATATTATGCCTTGTTGTATGTGGGATTATGGCATATTTAAAGAAAACCCATATCGATATGGAAATATGCGTGATGTTAAAAATATAAATGAAGCTTTAAACAGTGACCAATTTAAAAAACTTAGACTTCAAATGATGGCAGGAGAAAAAATTAAAGGTTGTATCAGATGTTACGATAGAGAAGTTCATGCTCCTCCCAGTGGGAAAGAAGCCGAACAATATTCGATGCGAGGTTGGTTCAATGAATACTTCTTTAGAAGAAGCCATGAATATCATGACATGGCAGATTACGTTATGGGAACACAACCAGACGGAACAATACATGATATAAAGATACGTTATCTAGACATTAGGTTTGGAAATATTTGTAATCTTAGATGTAGAATGTGCGGACATGGATTGAGTAGTACATGGTATGACGAAGAAAAGAAAATAAATCCACATCGAGGCCTTCAAAAATTTATTCATACTGATTGTTATGATAAGATAGAGGAATATCTTCCTCATGTAACAGAAATATACTTTGCTGGCGGTGAGCCATTTTTATATCCTGAACATTTAAAAATGTTGGATAAATTAATTGAGGTAGGAAATACTAATTGTAGTATAAAATATAATACCAATCTAACTACTTTAAAGTATAAGAAAAGAAGTTTACTAGATGTGTGGAAACGATTTCCAAATGTTCATATAGGTGCCAGTATAGACGGTATGGGAGATACCGTCGAATATATTAGAACAAATATGAATTGGAAAGATTTTAAAAATAACTTTCAGCGTGTCAAAGAGGAATGTCCACATGTTAGTATTACCGCTTCACCTACAATAGGAGTGTTCAATATTGAAACATATCCTGAATTTGATAGATTTCAAATTGAAAATGGGTGGACCAATGGACACCACGCAATTAACTATATTATGGCACCCGATGAGATGAATATATATTTCATGCCAACTTGGTATAAGGATAAGTTAATAAAAATATACGAAGAGCATCGCGATTGGATATACAATACTATAGGCGTTGCAAATAAACATGCACTAAGAATAAATGAAATAATAAAAAGATTACAAATAGAACATGCAACTCCTGAAGAGGTTGATAAACATATGGCTCGTTTGCATCATAAACTTGAATTATATGATGATACAGCAGGATTAAATTGGAAGAAATCAATGCCTCATCTGGACGCTATGCTCAAAATGCATTTTTATAAAAGACAACAAAATCTCCAAGATTCTGAATTAGCTGAACTTCCTAAAGGCTGGGGAGAAGTTAAGTGAAGAAATATTGTGTAATGCCATGGATAGGACTTGAAGTTAATAACAATGGAAATTTGAGACCGTGTTGTGTTTATAAAGATCAAATCAGAGATGAACAGGGCAAAACTTTTAATATTAATAATAACACAATAGAAGAATATGCTAACAGTAAATCAATGATTGAACTTAAAGAGAAACTTATAAATGGACAAGAGCCATGGGGCTGTATTAAATGTTATGAAGAAGAAAGTCTAAATGTTGCTAGTCTGCGTCAACGAAAAAACAAGTATTATAAAGATTATATTACAAAATCAGTAGAAGCTGTAGACTTGATTTCTGTTGATTTAAAATTAAGTAACTTGTGTAATCAAAAATGTGTAATTTGTAATACTGGTGCTAGTAGTTTATTAGCTTCTGAAAATAAACAAATTCTGCCAGAGCTGAACATCGACTGGAATAAAACACAAGATCTATATCATTGGTATAAAAAAGATGAAGTATGGAGTGAGCTAGAAGCAAAAACACAAGCAACACAACATTTTGATTTTTTTGGCGGTGAGCCATGGCTTATAAAAAAGCAATGGGAATTTCTTAAACATCTAATAGATTCAGATAGATGTAAATGGGTATCATTGAATTATGCTACCAATGGTAGCATACATGATGATGCATACTTCACTGAATACTTTTCTAAATTTAGAGATGTTTCTATATTATATAGTGGTGATGGAATTGAAAATTCGTTTGAATACAATAGATTTCCAGGAAAATGGGAAACATATAAAAACAATGTTCTTAAAGCTAAAAAGTTTCAAGTTGATAATAGTATTTCATGGATGGGAGTTGCATATACAGTAAGTGCATACAGTATACATAATGTCATTGAGGCCATGGATTTTTATACAAAAAACAATGTTGAAGTATGGTTTAATATGGTAAATGAAGATGAACTGTGTGCAGGAGTATTACCTGATGATGTTAAAAAAGCAATACGGAAAAATATTAAAGAAGGATGGCGATCAGATTTTACTACACTAGATAAAAATATTGATACTGCATTTTTTGAACAACAATTAGATAGAGAAGTTAGTAGTAACTGGAAAAAAGTATTTGTGAAGAAAACTAATGCACGTGACAAATTTAGAGGAGTTGATTTTACTAAGTTAATTCCAATGGCTTCGCTTAAAGAATTTTTAGGCAGGGACGCATCATGGTAGAGCCTCAATATAATATATGCAGTAAAATGTGGACAGATTTGAATATAAATTTTCAAAAGAAAACTTTCCAACATTGTTGTAAACAGGTGCATCAACCAATATCATTGATTGAGATTGATAAATTAAAGGCAGATGTATTTGATTTTCATGAACGTAATGTAAGAAATAGAAAGATCAGCATTGATCATAACATGTTACCTCCTGATTGTCAATGGTGTATATCTACTGCTCCTAATAATATTAAAAAAGTTTGGAACATATGGGAAGACGAAGATCTAGATGAATATCAGAAAACCAATGATCTTGCAACTCTTAAAAAAACTTCTAGAACTGCATACATTGATTTAGATATTGGAAATAGTTGTGATTTAGCATGTGTCTACTGCGGGCCATGGAGTAGCACAACATGGGCTAAAGAATTAGGTCAAATTAAATCTGCTAGAAATTTCATTGACCCGGAATGGAAGGAAAAAATACTAGAGAACTTATCTCTTTATTTGTTAAAGTTAGACAGTACTGAAAAAATTGTTTTTAATATACTAGGCGGAGAACCGTTGTTAATTGTTGATACATATGAAATTATTTCATATCTAAGTAATAACTGTAAGCACTTTAAACAAAAACCTATACTAATGATTACAACAAATTTAAATTGTAAACCTGCAAGTTTAAAAAAGTTATTAGAAACTTTAGAAGAAACTAAGGACATTTTTGAATGGAACATAAGTGTCAGTATAGAAGATATTAATATACGTGCAGAACAAGTAAGATATCATTTAGATTTTAATAAATTTGAAAATAATCTTAAAGCTATTAAAAATGCACCAGATAAGATATATGTAACAGCTACTTTAAGTATTTTTAGTTTTCCTAACTTTCATGAGTTCATTAATTGGATTTTTTGGGTCCTAGGGGTTGAAAACTATAATAAGACTTGGGATTTTACTTTAAACAATGTACAAGAAGGATTCACTGACTTAGCGTATTGTCCTCGCGAGTTAATAGATATAGATAAAATTAAAAACACATACAATACACTTATCAAAGACATAACAGATAGAAACGAACATAAAGTTAGAAATGTTATGGATCATCTAGATAATATGTATCAACGTTCAGGAACTAAGAAACCAGGAAGAGAGTTTTATGGTTTCTGGGACAAAATGAGTAAAAGAAGAAATGTAGATTATTTTACAATTTATCCATTGACGTCAATGAAATTTCCATGCAACTTGGAAGATAATAAGTTAGTAACCAATGATCAGATTTCATGAATTAGAAAGAATTCATATTGAGTTAAGCTCTGCTTGTAATGCGGCCTGCCCTGCATGTCCAAGAAATGTCGACGGAGGATATACTATACCATGGTTAACAACACGAACTTTATCCTTTGAAGATTTTATAAAAATATTCACCAGTGAAGTTTGTCAACAACTTAAAACAATTTTAATGTGTGGAAATTATGGTGATCCTATTTACTGTAAAGATTTGCCAAAAATATTAGAATACTTGTGGAAGGAAAATACAAGACTACATGTACATGTTCATACCAATGGTGGTGTACGAAGTCCGGAGTGGTGGAGTGCTTTAGCAAAATCTAATCCTAAGTTATTGGTTGTTTTTAGTATAGACGGTCTAGAAGATACAAATCACATATATAGAAGAAATGTTAACTGGCAGAAACTAAGAGAAAATATTATTGCGTATATAAAAGTTGGAGGTCATGCAATATGGGAATTTCTTATTTTTAAACACAATCAACACCAAATCAATGATGCTAGACAGATGTCAATTGAATTAGGGTTTATAGATTTTAAAGCTAAACGTGCATTTGGATTTGAAAACGTTGCTAATAGCTATAATTCAATGAGGGTGTTAGATAATATAGGAAACGTAGAGTATTTTATACAGCCTCCAGATAACGAAGAATTTAGAAATAAAAACTTTCAAACAGAAGATACAGAGCGATATGATTATTCGGCTAATAATAGTTTACCATTGGATGCTTATGAAGTAGCTTGGAGTCAACGTGATAATAATTTTAATTATGTGCTTAATGCTGAACTTAAAGATTACGAAAAACTAGATGGTACTGAAATATCATGCATGACTAAAAATTCTAAAGAAATATATATTGACAGTAATGGAAATGTACACCCTTGCTGTTTTTTAGGAATAGGCAGTCAAAATGTTACACTTGCAAGTGACACTATGCAATACCATAAATGGCTTAAAGAGAATATAGAGTTAGATAAAACTAATGCTAAAAATTATTCACTTAGGCAAATATTAGATACTAACTTTCTATCTAAGATAGAAAACACATGGAACAAAACACACAAAGAAGGAAGATTAATGTGTTGCACTAGAATGTGTATAAGAAATAAAAGTGCAACAGATAAATTATACGTATGACACAACTAATAGATGAATGTAAAGTAATGGCATTAATGAATGACATGCTTGTTCAAAGTATGATAATTCGAGACATAACACAAAGAACGTGTAGTAAACCTACACGGAGACGAATACTAGAACTGGGTTCAGGCGGTGGCGGCTGGACAAAAATTATACATAAACTCAGTGAAGAATCCGGTAATCCTCCGCTTGATGTAGGTTGGACATTGGTAGAAAATTTTATGTGGATGGAAGACAATTATCAAGGTGATTGGCCAACTACCAAGGAGGAATTAAGAGAAGCTGTTAAGGACATGATTCCACATGCTATTCTTGAAAATATATACGATCATAGCGTAACACAATTAATCTCTGACAGAGAGTTTAATAATTGTTATAACAATAATATTTCTTTCATGCGAATCGATGTTTCAGCAACATACCAAGAAATAGAACATTTAATTAAACATAACTTAGATGATGATGCTATGATTATAATCGACGATACTAGAATGAACTGTGGAATAGAAAGAATATATTTGTTGTTTGAACTAATTAGAAATAACTTAGGATATCCTGTTTGGTTTGGAGAAAAAGAAAGTATGCTATGTAAAAATCCAGATAGAGCTAAATTTTATAGTAATTGGTTAGCAGAAGCATTAAAAGAAAAAAACTACAATATATATTGGAATCAAGAGTATAAAGTATTTTTTGGCATAGATTGTTATTTTACAACAACTACCCCGTTTAATATATTTGTATCTCAGGTAAAGGAATAAAAATGCAACTTATATTCAATGATCATTCATTAGAATTAGAATTGTACAATACAAATTTTGTAGACGCTTGGTGTAATTGGGTATTCAATGAAAGTAATGAATTAGATTTAAATTTTGATTATAATAGAGTAAAACAACTGCACAGTGAAAGACTAACACTAATAGACAAGTTAGATACAATTTTAAATGCTGTTAATGAAATAGCAGTAAGTATGGGGTTGCCTGACAAATGGCATTATGAATTATCTAACTTATACGATAGTAATTTTTTACAACGAACACACGAACAATGGGCTATGATATCAAAAGAAGCAAATGAAAAGCACTTGCCTTTGTATGATGCACAGGTAGCAGAAATATGGAATGCTCATAATCAAAAACTCGCAGAGCAATCTAAACATTATAATGACATTAATTCATGGGTGCATCACATTGAATTTCAATACAAATTTTTCTCAATGTCCAGAGTTATGTTTAATAGATCTGACGAAGCAATTAAAAGTTATAATATCACACCAAGTGATACCAGTTTCATTAAAGATGCAGTTACAATACCTTTCAATGATATTGGCAGACCTCAATATGAAAAATTTTGTATAAGTGGCAATGTAACAAATCCTGAGATAAGCAATTATAATAACGTTATTAATGCAGTAGAGTTATCAAGTACTCCTGTACAAACTCCAATTGATCCTAGATTTATTACTACTTGTGAACAGCAAGGAGTTGAACAATGGGGGCCTAATGTTTGTGTTGCTAAAAACAAAGAAATAGATACTCAGCTGATGGGATATACAGTAATTAGTAATTTTACTGAAGGAGAGAATAGGATGATATTAAAAAGGTAGCTCAATGGATTTATCCAATAATTTAAAAAACAGATATTGCCCTAAACTTTTTACCTTTTTTGAAGTTAGTTGGAATGGCGACTGTTGGCTTTGTTGTCCTGCATGGTTACCTAACAAAATAGGAAATATATTAACCCAGAGTTTTGATGAAATATGGAATGGTGATACAGCAAAGGAACTAAGAAATCAAGTGTTTACTGGAAATTGGAACTATTGTCAACATGAAGTGTGTCCTCAAATTGTGCAAAACCAGTTACCAGATTTAAGTGAAGCGGTTGCTAATAGTCCTGTTAAAAAACAACAAACACATGTTGAGACTCTTCCAACTATAATTAATTTCAGTGAAGATGAAAGCTGTAATTTGCAATGCCCTAGCTGTAGACTTTATAAGAAAATGTGGAAAAAAGGCACACCCCAATATAATTCACGCAAGAGAATTAATGACAATGTACAAGAAATTTTCTTTAAGACTCCTACAGACAGATACTTTGAAATAAATGTTACCGGAAGTGGCGATCCTTTTGGTAGTATCATTTATAGAGAAATGTTACAGTCAATTGATGGCAGAAAATTTCCAAATTTAAAAGTTAACTTAAACACAAATGCAGTGATCTTTACTCCTAAAAATTGGCATAAGATATATAAAATACATAACAATTTGCAAAACTGTAGAATAAGTTTTGATGCAGGAACAAAACATACGTACGAAACAAAAACTCGAATTGGTGGTAATTGGGATATATTATTAAAGAACTGTAGGTTTTTAAATGAAAGATCAAAAGAATTTGAAAATTTTAATTTACACTTTGACTTTGTAGTACAATATGACAACTATCATGAAATGAAAGATTTTGTTAAATTAATATTAGATAACTTTGATAATGCACATAGTATACATTTTTCAAAAATAATTGATTGGAAGACTTGGAGCCCCGATAAATACAATTCTAAAGCAGTTTGGAAAGAAACACATCCAAATCATCATGATTTCCTAGAGCATTTAGCTGATGATATTTTAAACCACAAATTGGTTTTCCTAGGTAATTTATATCAATATAGAAAGTAACATTTATGAAAGTAGTAGCTGTTATACCGGTCCGTAAAGGTTCCGAACGAGTTATATCTAAAAATACAAAACCTTTTGCAGACACAACACTTTTAGATTTAAAATTAGAAGTTATGAAACAAGTAAAGGGTTTAGATAATCTTATTGTTAACACAGACTGTGATATTTGCATAGATATTGCAAAAAATCATGGAGTAGAAATACATAGACGTGATGATTATTTTGCTTCATCTCTTGCAAATAATCGTGAACATTGGACTAATTTAGCAGAAGTAACTGATACTGATATACTAATGATGTGTCAATGCACAAATCCAATGGTAACAGTTACAACACATGAACAAGCATTAACAGATTATCTAGCGTCTATAGATCAGTATAATAGTGCTATATCAGTATCAGCACAAAAAAAGTTTTTATGGCAAGATGGTTCTCCTATAAATTATGATTTTAATAAAACTCCTAAGAGTCAAAATCTGCCAGACATTGTATCATTAAATTTTGCTATCACTATTAGTAACAAGCAAGAAATGTTTAAAACAGGAAATGTCATTTCAGCTAATCCAAAGTTTATAGAATTAGATAGTATCCAATCATTGGATGTAGACTGGCCAATAGATTTTGAGTTTGCTGAATATGTTTATAAAAAGCATGGACTAGATTGGGTGTTATCATGATATTAGTTACAGGTGTTGCAGGATTTATTGGAGCAAAAGTTGCCGAGTCATTAATAGAAGCAGGTGAAACTATAGTCGGTGTAGATGATTTATCAACAAGTGATTTATCTAATGTACCAAACGATGTCATATTTGAAAACTTTGATTTAGCTGATACACAACTTGTAAGTAAACTAGAAAAGCATGGTAACTTTAAAACAATATATCATATTGCTGGACAAAGTGGTGGTGAGCCTAGTTACGATAATCCGTTACAAGATCTTAATAGTAATACTGCTAGTACATTAAATTTATTACAACTAGCACTTAAATCACCAGATTGTGTTTTTGTATATGCATCGACAGTATCAGTGTATGGCAAAAATGGAAAAACGCATTTGCAGAATGAGCATGATTTATGTAGACCTGAATCGTTTTATGGTGTAGGTAAAGTTGCCAGTGAAAACTATCTACGTATATACGCTGAGCAATATGGATTAAAAACACGATCTCTTAGGTTATTTAATATATACGGCCCCGGACAAAATTTAAATAACCTAAGACAAGGCATGGTAAGTATTTTTATAGCACAAGCAATTAATAATGGTGAAATTATTGTAAAAGGTTCTAGCGATAGATACAGAGACTTTGTTTATATTGATGATGCTGTAACAGCATTTAAACTTGCTTCCGATTATCTAGCATCGGGTTACTTTGTGTTTAATATTTCAACAGGTATAAAAACTACAGTAAAAGAAGTTTGTTCATTAATTGGTGATGTACCAGTAAAGTATAGCAACCCTACACCAGGAGATGTCCATGGTTATACTGGAGATTTTAGTAGAGCAAAAGATTTATTGGGTTGGGTTCCTAAAACATCATTTAGTGACGGAATAGCTAAAATGCTAGAGTGGGCAAATAATCAGCAATAAATATTAAATATACATTTAATGGAGATGTTCAATGTCTTATAAAGATATTATAAGAGAAGAAGGTTATACTATTATACCAAAGTTTTTTAATGATGACGAGGTATTTAAATTACAAACATTAAATGATAATGTAGGACCAGAAAAAGGCCAACATAAAGAGTTAGGGTGGCAAAAAGAAGCAGACTCTACTAGAGAAAATTATATACATTATTGGAGTCATCAATGTAAGGAAGAAACTGTTTGGATACAAGAAAAATTACATCCTGTTATAAGTGATATAATGTTAGAAAACTATAAATGGTTTGCTATAGACTTTCACGTAACTAATCCAGGTAGTCAATATATTCATGCACACATAGATTATCCATATGCGTTTAGGCCATGGCATTATATGACAGAACTACTTGCTGTACAATGTTTAATTGCTGTAGATAATTTTACTATTGCTAATGGTGGTACAGCAATATTGCCAGGTTCACATGTGAACAGTTATCCACTTGACAAAATGGGCAGTAGTGAATTAAATGATGAATTAGTAAATAATGGCTATAACTTTGTGGCACCAGCTGGTAGTTTATTAATATATCATCCTCGTTCGTTACACAGCACAATGCCAAATAATACTACAAAACCTCGTAGTGCATTATTAATGTTAGCAGTAAAGCCTGACATTGTTAAAGGACTTAGTCGTTTTCATAATGTTAATAAAGAAGATTTTGAAGATGATATACCATTGACAAATGAGATGAATTATGCTAGACTAGATAAACTAATGGGACATATTAGAAAATGAATGTACATGAACAAAATATGCCGCCGCCACCCCCACCAAGTAAACACCCAGAAGGGTTTGACGGTATAGAACCTACAGCTCAAATGATAGGTATATTTCAGCCATGGACTGATGAACATACTAAGTTATTTGAGCGTATATTAGAAACAGAAGTAGATCAAGTATGCATAGCAATACGTCATATGCCAATAGATGATAATAATTCTTTACATCCGCATGAAGTAGGAAAGTATATAGAAGATGCATTAAAAGTAAAAGGTTATACACAGTTTAAAGACTTTGTAATTATGATAGTCCCAAACATAACAAGAATCTTTCAACAAAAGGAAGATAATGAAAAGAATATATAGAACAAACAGACTAGGTCGTATAAAAGACTTTATTAAAGAATCACACAGATTATCTCCTACAGCATTTTATTGTGAAATGGTGGAAACTGTGTTGCTGTTAACAGCATCGGCAATACTCTCATTTACTATTCTTGATCCTGCAACGGAAATATTCATTCCATTATATCTAGCAGGTTCAATACTTGGTATAATTAGTACTGTAATACGCAAAGCATTCTTTGCTATTGTGCTATGTGCGTGGTTCACAGTAATGAACACTATAGCACTTATTCAACTAGTAATATATTAAAAGGTATATATGATAAAAGTATTCTTTATCGCAAAGATAAAAAATTTAAATGCAGACTATAAAAATAGAAGCACAAGACTACGCAAAATGGCAGAATCAATGCCAGGCTTTGTTTCAATTGAATCAGAAGAAATAGATGATGTTGAAATTACTGTTAGTACATGGCGTAGTAAAGAAGATGTACAAGAATGGGCACAAGATTTAACGCATGTTGAAGCAAAACGCAAACACCAAGAATGGTATCATTGGGTGCGTGGCATACACGTTGAAACTGTAGATGACGAGTAGATACGACACAGTTTGGGGTTGGACTGGATTATCACATGATGCCAGTTTAGCTGTATTTGTTAATGATCGTCTTGAGTTTGCCTCACATGCTGAACGTTTTTCACAAGTAAAAAATGATCGTTTTATTCATGCAGGACTGATGCATGAAGCACTTCAGTATGGTATACCGGGAGAAATTTTCTTTTATGAAACTCCATGGCTAAAGAAAACAAGACAATTATATGCTGGACAATATAAATTAATTAAAAAACCTTCACCAGATCATTTCCTAACTATGGTATATGATGTAATGATAAAAACAGGTATTGGCAAAGGTGAATTACCACGTTCTGTACCTACAAGACATCATCTTGCACATGCCGCCGGAGGCTATTATACATCAACATACGATCATGCTACTATTGTTGTGTTAGACTCTATAGGTGAATGGGAAACACTTACAATATGGGAAGGCATAGACAATCAATTACATAAACGTTTCTCTCAGAGATATCCACACAGCGTTGGAATATGGTATTCTGCTATGACACAGCGTATAGGATTAAAACCACAGGAACATGAATACATACTAATGGGCATGGCCGCAATAGGCGATCCAGATAGATTATATAATAAAATTAAAAAAGATTTTATTGCTAAAATGCCAACAACAAAAGATCCTCGTGTGAAGTTTCGACGCAACTGTCATCGAGGTTGTTTAGATTGGTTACCTGGATTAAACACACCACAAGACTATGCCGACATAGCCTCAGCTACACAACGCATATATGAAGAAATATTTACAGGCATACTGGAATACGCTCGTACTCATTATCCTTCACGCAACCTTGTATTAATGGGTGGCTGTGTATTAAATTGTGTAGCAAATAGTTTAGCGGCCAATTATTATGACGATATATGGATAATGCCCAACCCAGGTGATGCTGGTTCGGCCATTGGTTGTGTACTTGCACACAAAAAACAAAGATTAGAGTTTACTCATGCATTTCTAGGAGCGGATATACCTGGTGAATATCCTATAGAAGAAATACTGGAAGATTTGCATGAACACAAAATTACAGCGGTTGCTTCGGGCCGAGCCGAGTTTGGACCACGAGCATTAGGACATAGAAGTATCTTGGCCGATCCCCGGGGCGCCGATGTAAAAGATAGAGTTAATCGAATTAAACAGCGTGAAGCATTTAGACCATTTGCTCCAATGATACTGGAAGAACATGCATATAAGTATTTTGATATGCCAGTTAAATCATCACCATATATGCAATTTGTAGCTAAATGTAAAAAGCCTAAAGAGTTTCCTGCTATAGTACATTATGATAATACTTCTAGAGTACAAACTGTAGGCAAGGAAATGGGCCCTGTTAGAACTCTATTAGAACGTTGGTATGCAGAAACTGGTTGTCCTATGTTGTTAAATACTAGTCTTAACATTAAAGGAAAGCCTTTAGTAAATTGCAGAATGGGTGCAAATAACTGGAGTGCAGAATATGGAGTTGACATTTGCTTGCCAAGATAAAATTATTATTAGAGTATTTGCCTATTATAGGTCCACGTATACGTAAGAATAGGCGTAGGCGTGAGCTAATGGAAAAGATAGCTAACGAAGATCCATTTATATACGATTAAGGAGAAACTATGTCACAATTTGACTGGAAACGTCCTACGTGTGCAATGCTAGGAGCATTTCAACCATGGACAGAAGATCACACAAAAGAATTTGAAAGTGTTATTAAAAGATCTAAACAAGTAGTTGTATGGGTACAAGAAGCAGATAAAACTGTTAAACGCCCACATGATTTTATATTTGTAAGAGATCAAATTGAACAAGCATTAAGTGATGCTGGGTATGATAATGAAGAAGATTTTATTATACAGCCAGTTCCTTATGTAGTTGATTTTGTGTTTAGTAATGAAGGTGAGTATAGAATTACCAGGCCTTTTGTGGGTCAAACACAAGAGCCTGATGTGATAGACTCCACGGGCCAAACTCTAAATTAACAGTATCAGCACACTTATAAAATCTTTGTAATGTGTCGCCTAATTCTACTCTAAATTGTAATGCTTTTATTTCTAAATGTCTAGTACCATGTGGTATTAAATCGTCTTTAAGATAATTGCATATATTCTTTTTAAACCTACGCATAAACCCTGCTTCTTCTTCGGGTATATCCCATGGTACATTA
>CESQ01009294.1_pt1 | contig 24145 bp, 20 predicted proteins | sample 361401 | NCBI WGS metagenome assembly CESQ01 (sample SAMEA2622119, study PRJEB7988) | marine metagenome | isolation source: saline water (ENVO:00002010), including | reverse complement strand
CAGCACCTTGTCCAGCCGGAACTGCAGACGGCGCCGCACGGTCGCCACCCGGAAACCCAGCCACTCGCTGAGCAGGGTCCAGAGATCCTTGACCGCCGGCTTGCCGTCGGTGCCGATCACGTTCATGTTGACCCGGTAGCTGTGCTCCAGATCGGTGGTGGCAAACAGGTGCTGCATCAGATCGTCCAGATCGACCCGGTTGGAGCGCGGCACAATGACAATGCGCGTCGGGTTTTCATGATCTGACTCATCACGCAGATCGGCGACCATAGGCAGCTTCTTGTTCTGCATCTGTGCGGCAATCTGCTCCAGCACCTTGGCCCCGGAGACCTGATGCGGCAGCGCGGTAATGACCACCTCGCCATCTTCTTTGTCCCAGACAGCGCGGCAGCGCACCGAACCGCGGCCGCTGGCGTACATTTTCAACAGCTCATGACGCGGGGTGACAATCTCGGCTTCGGTGGGAAAGTCCGGCCCCTGCACGTGCTCCAGAATCTCGTCCAGGCCAGCGCCCGGATCATCCAGCAGGCGCACACAGGCGGCAGCCACTTCTTTCAGGTTGTGCGGCGGAATATCGGTGGCCATGCCCACGGCAATCCCGGTGGTGCCATTGAGCAGCAGGTTGGGCAAACGGGCGGGCAGTACCATGGGCTCGTCCATGGTGCCGTCAAAGTTCGGCTGCCAATCCACCGTGCCTTGGCCCAGCTCCGCCAGCAAGACCTCGCTGTAACGCGCCAGGCGAGCTTCGGTATACCGCATGGCCGCAAAGGACTTGGGATCGTCCGGCGCACCCCAGTTACCCTGCCCGTCTACCAGCGGGTAGCGGTAGGAGAAGGGTTGCGCCATCAGCACCATGGCCTCGTAACAGGCCGAGTCGCCGTGCGGATGGTATTTACCCAGCACGTCACCCACGGTGCGGGCCGACTTCTTGTGCTTGGAGCTGGCCGACAGCCCCAGCTCACTCATGGCGTAAACGATCCGCCGCTGCACGGGCTTGAGGCCGTCGCCGATGTGCGGCAGGGCGCGGTCCATGATCACGTACATGGAATAGTTGAGGTAGGCCTCCTCGGTAAAGGACGCCAGCGAGCGACGCTCTACGCCATCCAGGCTCAGGTCCAGTCCATCACTCATGCATTCTCTCCACAGGTGGGCAACGCCGGGCTGCCCGCTTGAAAACTCATTGGTACTGTCGCAGCAGCAGATCACCGCCCTGCGAACGAAAATCCAGCTGACGCAGGGCGCTCATGCCCAGCAGCACTTCGTCGCCGCCCATGCCGGGAACAATGCCGGCCTCTACGTCATGCAAACGAATATCGCCAATCTGCAGGCTGTTCAGTCTGGTGGCATAGCCTTCTGCTGTGCCATTGGCGGTGTCGACCATAAATTGCCGCCCGCGCTCCAGCCCCAGCTCCTCGGCCAGACCGGCCGGCACCGCAACAAAACTCGCGCCGGTATCCACCAGCAGAGTAACGGCGCTGCTGTTGATGCGCCCGTTGACCAGATAGTGCCCCTGGCGGTTGGCCTCAAGGCGCACCTCGACCGCACTGTCCAGGCGACTGGACTCGGGGTTTTGATTGGGGTTGCGCTGACGCTCCTCCACACCGCTGAACCAGAATGCCGCCAACAGCAAGCCGGCAATCCACGCCAGAATCATCATGCCGGTACCCAGCTTGCGCTGGGAGGGAGGCGTTGATTCGTTCACGGCGTCACACCCTCCTGCCAGTCTGCCGGCAGCGCGAAGTGGAACAACCAGGGCCGTGCATCGCCATCCGGGCGCAGCCGATTGTTGTTGTCCAGACCGATGACAATACCCTCTTCACTGATCAGCAGGGCTTCTGCCAGACCAAACGGGGCATCAGGATAGAAATAGGGCTCAACCAGTACCGACTGGGCAAAGGACCAGCAGCGTTCGCGCTGGCCGGACAGCGCATTGCGCCGGCACACCTGATGCGCATTGCGTTCCAGGCTCCACAGCCAGCCCTTCCAGTACGCCAGGTCAGAAAAGTCGACCGGCATCACCTCACGGTTGAGGATTCCCGGCCCGAACGGCTCGGTCGGCAGAAAACGGCGCTCGGCGAGCAGCACGCACCCGGCCAGTGGACAGACCCACTGGTCCCCCTGACGCTGCAGCTTGACCAGACCACGCCCCTGGCGCTCGGCAGCCAGCCAAAGGGTATTGGCCTGAGCATCAATCGCCACCCCTTCGGCCAGGGCGTTAACCTGCTGCCAGAGGCCGCGCGCTTCGCCCTCGGTGTAGACCGCCGGGTCCAGATTCAACCAGCTGCCCTGCACCGGCGTATCGCCAGGCGGCGGCAGGCGCAGCACGCCCAGCTGGCTTTCACTGACCAGATAGCGATTGCCCTCGCCATCACAGGCCAGCCCTTCAAAGTCCAGCGCCTGACCGCTCAACCCGCGCAACCAGGCACCGGCCAGCAACTTGACGGGCAACATCGAAGGCGACTCAGCCGGCAGCGTGAAGCGCTCGACACTCGCCTGATAGGCATGCTCGCCGCGCTGCAACACAAACAGGCTGGTGTCTTCTCGATCGGACAGGGTCAACAGCTGCCCATTGCAGTGCTGCAGCCCGGAGAGGTTGCCGCGCGGCATGCCGTCTACCGGCAGGGCCGCCTCCAGCTTCAGCTCGGGCGCACGCTCAAAGGCATTGGCCACGGAACTCAGTGCCAACGCACACACGCCCAACAGGCGCAGACCAGCATGGAGCATCAGAGCAGTACCTCGGCCAGGTCACCCTTGCTTTCCAGCCAGGCCTTGCGATCGGAGGAGCGTTTCTTGGCCAGCAGCATGTCCATCAATTGCTCGGTATCCTGCGTCTCGTCCACGGTCAGCTGGACCAGACGACGCGTGTCGGGCGCCATGGTGGTTTCACGCAGTTGCAGCGGGTTCATCTCACCCAGACCCTTGAAGCGTGTGACCTGAATCTTGCCGCGCTTGCCCTCGGCCTCGATGCGATCAAGGATGCCCTGCTTTTCGGCGTCATCCAGCGCGTAATAGACATCCTTGCCGATATCCACGCGGTACAGCGGCGGCATGGCAACAAACACATGACCGGCCTCAACCAGCGGGCGGAAATGCCGGACAAACAGTGCGCACAGCAGCGTGGCGATGTGCAGCCCGTCAGAGTCGGCATCGGCGAGGATGCAGATCTTGCCGTAGCGCAGTTGCTCCAGACTGGCCGCGCCGGGGTCCACGCCAATGGCAACCGCAATATCGTGTACTTCCTGGGAGCCCAGCACCTCACTGGACTCAACCTCCCAGGTATTCAGGATCTTGCCGCGCAGCGGCATGATGGCCTGAAACTCCTTGTCGCGAGCCTGCTTGGCGCTGCCGCCGGCAGAGTCACCCTCGACCAAAAAGAGTTCCGAACGGCTGCTGTCCTGCCCCACGCAATCGGCCAGCTTGCCCGGCAACGCCGGGCCCTGGGTGATCCGCTTGCGTTCGATTTTCTTGCCGGCCTTGAGACGGCGACCAGCATGGCTGATCGCCATTTCAGCAATCTGCTGGCCGATATCGGCGTGCTGGTTCAGCCACAGGCTGAATGCATCCTTGACCACACCAGAAACAAAGGCTGCGGACTCGCGAGACGACAGCCGCTCCTTGGTCTGACCGGAGAACTGCGCTTCGGCCATTTTCAGTGACAGCACGTAACTGACGCGTTCCCAGATATCTTCCGGCGCCAGCTTGAGGCCACGCGGCAACAGATTGCGAAACTCGCAGAACTCGCGAATGGCTTCCAGCAACCCCGCGCGCAAACCGTTGACGTGGGTACCGCCCTGGGCGGTCGGGATCAGGTTGACGTAGCTTTCCTGCACCAGCTCGCCACCCTCAGGCAGCCAGAACACCGCCCAGTCAACCGCCTCCTGCTTGGCGGCAAAGGCTCCAGAGAAGGGTTCTTCCGGCAGCTTTGGCCATTCGGCGCAGGCATCGACCAGATAATCACGCAGGCCATCTTCATAACACCAGCTGATCTTCTCGCCGGACTGGCGATCGTCAAAGTCGACCTTGAGTCCGGGGCAAAGTACCGCCTTGGCCTTGAGCAGGTGCTTGAGCCGGGTGATGCTGAATTTGGCTGAGTCAAAATACTTGGCATCTGGCCAGAAGGTCACGGTCGTGCCGGTATTGCGCTTGCCAACCGTACCGATCACTTCCAGCTCGCGCACCTTGTCGCCATTGGCAAAGGCCATGGCGTACTCCTGGCCGTCGCGCTTGACCCGCACTTCCACCTTGTGGGACAGCGCGTTGACCACCGAAATACCCACCCCGTGCAAACCGCCGGAGAACTGGTAGTTCTTGTTGGAAAACTTGCCGCCGGCATGCAGGCGGGTAAGGATCAGCTCGACCCCGGACACCCCCTCTTCAGGGTGAATGTCCACGGGCATGCCACGACCGTCGTCACTGACTTCCAGGGCATTGTCCTGGTGCAGGACAACACTGATCGTGCGCGCATGGCCAGCCAGTGCCTCGTCAACACTGTTATCGATGACCTCCTGCGCCAGATGGTTGGGACGGGTAGTGTCGGTGTACATGCCGGGACGGCGGCGCACCGGATCCAGACCGCTGAGAACTTCCAGCGCATCGGCGTTATAGGTCGATTGAGACATGGTGGAGGCAGGCTTCCTTCTTGAATCTTTTCAACATGCAGGCAGCGGATGCGCAGCGGGCGCGGCAACCGGCAATAAAGACAGACATGGGGTCACATAGTATCCGGCAGGCCGCTTGCCTGCCACCGTCTGCACGGGGAGACCTCAATACCCATCCGCTTCAGGGTCAGGCAGAAACTGGCCGGCGGGCAGGCGGGACACGGCGGTTTCGATGCGCCCGTCGTCGTACAGCCGCAGCCAACGGTAACCCGGAGCCTGGGTATCGGTCGCAAAGTCGTTGCTGCTGGGCGCGAACTGCACGCAGGTCGAGGGTGTAGCCAGTAAGCGCAGATGACCAAGCGGTTGATCGAAATGCTGGTGGATATGCCCCCAGAGTACCGCCTTGACCCGCGGGTCCGGCTCAAGACGGGTCAGCAGGTCTGATGCGTTGAGCAGGCCGATGGGCTCCATCCAGTCACTGCCGATGCTCACCGGCTGATGATGCAGACACACCAGTACATGACGGTCGCCCGCCGTTGCCAGGGCGTCGTCAAGGCTGTTCAGGGCGGCCTGCGAAAGATGCCCCGGCACCGCACCCACAATGCTTGAGTCAAGCAGCACGATCCGCCAGTTGCCGATATCCACCCAGTCTCGGGTCAGCCCCAGCGACTTACCCAGCCGCGCCATCAGCTCGGCGTCATCATGGTTACCGGGAATCCAGTAACAGGGCGCCGGCAAACGCAGACTGGACGCGATAAAGCGGCGGTACGCAGCCTCGCTGCCATCTTGGGTAATATCGCCAGTGGCCAGCACCAGATCCATGCGTGAAATCTGCTCCAGCACCATATCGACCACGGCGTCCAGACTGGCCTGGGTCTGCAAGCCCAGCAGGTCACCCTCTGCATCAGCAAACAGATGACTGTCGGTCAATTGCACAACGCAGACGAAGTCCGATCCTAACGACATCCTGCTCCCACTCCTTGTAGACGCTCTGGGCGGTTATCTTGGCCCTTGCCGCGCCGCGATTCCAGCGATTGGGTCACAGACCCTGACCGGCAAGAAACAGCGGCTGCGCACTCTGCCCGTGACGCTGGCAATAGCCAAGCCACTCCCCCAGAAACTGATTGAGCTGATGTTTTTCATCCGGCTGCAGCATCTGCTCGTTCGGGTACGGATACACCCCGCGAAAACGACGACTGTTATAGGCCGCCACTACCTCGGCAAGGCCGGCGTCGTGATACAGACGCACCTCCATGCTCGGTGGCGTTACCCAACTCTGACGCCGCTCGTGCGCCAACTGCAGCGTTGATGTGTAGGGGCAACGCTCCAGCACACGGATGACCAGAGCCTGGGCCTCGCCATCGCCGGCATCAATATCGATGCGCCGTTCATCTTCCTCGTGCAACTGCGGCATCAACTTGAGCAGCCGCCAATAGTTGCTCTCGCACACGGCCTGCAGGCCGATCAGATCGACCCGGTAACGCGGTTTTCGCAGCGCACTCATGGCTGCGCTCCGGCGTCAGCACGCAGCGCATCGAGATTCAGCTGCAACCATTGCAGGGCGATGATGCTGGCGGCGTTGTCAATCCGACCACTGTGCAAGGCCTGCATGGCCTGCTCACGGGGCCACAAGCTGACGCGGATATCCTCGCCCTCCTCGGCCAGGCCGTGAATACCGCCAACGCCACGGCTGTCGACCAGCGCACAGTACAGATGCACAAACTCGTCGCTGCCACCGGGTGACGGGTAATAACGGGTAATCGGGTGCAGCGAGCGCAAGGTCAGGCCGGCTTCCTCGTCAGCCTCGCGGTGGGCAACCTCTTCCGGGGATTCATCGGTATCGATCAGCCCGGCGACCAGCTCCAGCATCCAGGGACTGTCACTTTTCTCCAGTGCACCGATGCGCACCTGCTCGATAAGTACAACCTGATCCAGCCAGGGGTCATAAGGCAGGACACACACGGCGTCGTGGCGCACGAACAGCTCGCGACGCAGCACGGGGCCCCAGCCGCCGTTGAACAGCCGGTGACGCAAATTGAGGACGTCGAGGCGATAGAACCCCTTGAAGCCGGTCTCCCGGCTGATGATGTCCACGTCATCGCGCGTAAAGGACAAAAGCACACTCCCCAGATCAGTCAGCGGCAGAGGGCAAAGCACATGGCCGCCCCTGCAGGCTGCAAGCAAAGCATAAATCCGCTCTGCTGCGCAGACGCAGGACAGAGCGAATAAGAGTCAGTCGCTTAAGCTCGCATATCTGACCGGCAAACGGCAAGGGTCCGGTCGTGCCAGACCCACAGCCGAAAGACGCGCGCGAAACGGATCAGAGCTTCCTTACAGCTTGTGGTACAGCTGAGAGCCGGTGGTGCGAAACTCCTCGGACTTGGCCTTCATGCCCTCTTCTACCGCCAGATCGACCACATCGATACGCTGCTGGGCAGCATACTCGCGGACCTCCTGGGTGATTTTCATCGAGCAGAATTTGGGGCCGCACATTGAGCAGAAGTGGGCGACCTTGGCCGACTCCTTCGGCAGCGTCTCGTCGTGATAGGCGCGTGCGGTGTCCGGATCCAGCCCCAGGTTGAACTGATCTTCCCAGCGGAATTCGAAGCGCGCCTTGCTCAGCGCGTTATCACGAATCTGCGCGCCCGGGTGCCCTTTGGCCAGATCGGCCGCATGGGCCGCGATCTTGTAGGTAATGATGCCGGTCTTGACGTCATCGCGGTTCGGCAGCCCCAGGTGCTCCTTGGGTGTTACGTAGCAGAGCATTGCGCAGCCAAACCAGCCAATCATGGCCGCACCGATACCGCTGGTGATGTGATCGTAGCCGGGGGCGATGTCGGTGGTCAGCGGACCAAGGGTGTAGAACGGCGCCTCATCGCAGCACTCCAGCTGCTTGTCCATGTTCTCCTTGATCAGCTGCATGGGCACATGGCCCGGGCCTTCGATCATGACCTGCACGTCGTGCTTCCAGGCAGTTTTGGTCAGCTCACCGAGGGTTTCCAGCTCGCCGAACTGCGCCTCGTCGTTGGCATCAGCGATAGAGCCCGGGCGCAGGCCATCGCCAAGCGAGAAGCTGACGTCATAGGCCTTCATGATGTCGCAGATTTCCTCGAAGTGGGTATAGAGGAAGTTCTCCTGATGATGTGCCAGACACCACTTGGCCATAATCGAGCCGCCACGCGAGACGATGCCGGTAACCCGCTTGGCGGTCATCGGCACATAGCGCAGCAGCACACCCGCATGAATAGTGAAGTAATCCACGCCCTGCTCGGCCTGCTCAATCAGGGTGTCACGGAAGATTTCCCAGGTCAGATCCTCAGCAACACCACCCACCTTCTCCAGCGCCTGATAGATGGGAACGGTGCCGATCGGCACTGGCGAGTTGCGGATGATCCATTCACGGGTTTCGTGGATGTTCTTGCCGGTCGACAGGTCCATGACGGTATCGGAGCCCCAGCGGATACCCCAGGTCATCTTCTCGACTTCTTCTTCAATAGAGGAACCCAGCGCCGAGTTGCCAATGTTGCCGTTGATCTTCACCAGGAAGTTGCGGCCGATGATCATCGGCTCCAGTTCCGGGTGGTTGATATTGGCAGGGATGATCGCCCGGCCGCGGGCGATCTCTTCGCGCACGAACTCGGGGGTGATTTCCTTCGGGATATTCGCGCCAAAGCTGTGGCCGGCGTGCTGCTCTTTCAGCAAACCTGACTCACGGGCCTCATGCAGCTTCATGTTTTCGCGAATCGCCACGTATTCCATCTCGGGCGTGATAATGCCGCGACGGGCGTAATGCATCTGCGACACATTGCTGCCGGCCTTGGCGCGTCGCGGCGTGCGCACGTGGGCACAACGCATGTGATCAAGCGAGCTGTCAGCCAGGCGTGAAGCACCAAACTCGGAGGTCAGCCCCGGCAGCACCTCGGTATCGCCGCGCTCGTCAATCCAGGCGCCACGCACATCGGCAAGGCCGGCACGCAGATCAATGCTGGCTTGCGGGTCGGTGTAGGGGCCGGAGGTGTCATACACCAGCACCGGCGCATTGGACTCACCACCAAAGTCGGTCGGCGTGTCGGCCAGGCTGATCTCACGCATGGGCACACGTATATCCGGACGCGAGCCGGTAACGTAGACCTTGCGAGAATTGGGGAAGGGTTGGGTGGCGGCGCTATCGGCACCCGAGGTGGCGATGGCGGTATCAGGCAACTTGCTATTCATTGTTATGCTCCACTGCGTTGGGATGCGCAGGGAACCGAAAAACCACGGCAACACCAGCCCTTGCGGACTCGCGTTTGTCGTCTATCTCGATTCCTACGCCGGTGCTAGCCGGTTCAGGTTCAACGGGTATCATCTCAGCCGCTTTGCAAGCAGCACCCCGTCAAGATGTCCGCACAGTCTAGAGCCCTGTCGCCGCAGTCTCAAGCCCGCAATAGAGGGGCTTTGCCACAATGGTTTTTCTGGGCGACAGCTGGCTGACATAATCCGCGAAAATGTCAGCAAAAGTCGCTACAACAGTTTGTTCCCGATTGTTGACGCAAGGCCGCTTGACCCGGCGTTCAGAGCCTTTTAGCCTTGCCTGACTTGCCCCCATGCGAAGGACCTCTGCATGCTCCGCCCTCTTTATGTTGCCCTGCTACTGGCCGGCGCCTCTACCCAGGTTGCAGCCAACACCGATCTGATGACCATTTACCGCCAGGCGGTGCTCAATAGCGCCGATCTGGCCGCCGCCGAAGCAGACGCTCTGGCGCGCCAGGAAGCGCTGCCGCAGGCACGTTCGCAACTGCTGCCCAACCTGGGTATTGGCGCTGGTGCGGCGCGTGAGGATCTCGAGATCGACAACGTGGGCGGTGACGAGTATTCCACGCATTATTACCAGGCGAGCCTGACCCAGCCGCTGTTCCGCGCCGACCGCTGGTTCACCTACCAGGCCGCCAAGGCGACCACCCAGCAGGCCCAACTGGAATTCTCGGCGACGCAGCAAAACCTGATCCTGGAAGTCTCCCAGGCTTACTTCAACGTACTGCAGGCGTCCGATAACCTGGCCACCGCCAAGGCAGAGGAAAAGGCCTTCGAACGCCAGCTGGAGCAAGCCCGGGAGCGCTTTGACGTTGGCCTCTCAGCCCGTACCGACGTGCTTGAAGCCCGCGCCGGCTATGACAGCGCCCGCGCCGCCCGCCTGACCGCCGAAACCAATCTGGATGTCAGTTACCAGGCGCTGACCCGGCTGACCAACCAGAGCTACGACAGCCTGTACGGCATCAGCCATGAGCTGCCCGTGCTGCCGCCCACCCCGGCCAGCATGCAGGAATGGGTCGAAACCGCCGCCGCGCAAAACCTGACCCTGCAAGCCAGCCGCTACGCCATTGAAGGCGCTGAGGACAGCCTGCGCAGCAGCAAGGCTGGCTACGCCCCGGTGGTTGATGCCTTTGTGCGCTACAGCAACAACAACGGCGGCGCCTCGATCCCCGCCGCCGGTCAGTCCAGTGCCGACACCGAGCTAACGAGCTTTGGTGTGGAGCTGAGCATGCCGCTGTTTACCGGCGGCCTAACAACCTCCCAGGTGCGCGAGTCTACCTATCGCCTGACCCAGGCCGAGCAGTCCAGCGAGGCGCAGCGCCGCCGCGTGGTAGAAAACACCCGCAACCTCTACCGCACGGTTACCTCCAGCGTTGAGGAAGTGTCAGCTCGCCGCCAGGCCATTATTTCCGCCAAGGCGGCGCTGGACGCCACCCAAACCGGCTACGAAGTGGGTACCCGCAACGTGGTCGACGTACTGGATGCCCAGCGCAACCTGTTCCGCACCGTGCGTGACTACAACACCGTGCGCTACAACTACATCATCAATAACCTGAACCTGAAGCTGGCCGCCGGCACCCTCAGCCCGCAGGACCTGCAAGACCTCTCCCAGTGGCTCAACCCGAACTATGACCCGGACGAGGATTTCATCCCTCAGGCCACCCCGGAGGAGATGGAGCAGATGTCGATGGGCAACCGCCCGACGCCGCTGCCGCCGAGCGATCCGGACAGCACCACCTTCTAGCCCAACAACAACGGCGCCAGCAGGCGCCGTTGTTGTTTGCCGCAGCGGCAATCAGCCGAGCAGCCGAGCAATGCCTGCGAGCAGGCGCTCCAATGCGCCCTGATTATCCTGCACCACCGCACGGCCAGCGGCGCCGGCGCGCTCCCTGGCGGCCTCATCGCCAAGCAACGCCTGCACTGCCAGCGCCAATGCGCGCTCGTCACTGACCACCTGCAACGCCCCCGCTCCCTCCAGCAGCTCACTGATTTCAGTAAAGTTAAAACGGTGCTGCCCCGACAGCACCGGCAGCCCCAAAGCGGCAGGCTCCAGATAATTGTGGCCACCGTTGGGCACCAGCGAGCCACCAACAAATGCCACATCGGCACAGGCATACAGCATCACCAGTTCACCCATGGTGTCGCCCACCAGCACCTGCTGATCCGCCGCCGGCAGCTGGCCGCTGCTGCGACGCACCGCAGCAAGCCCGGCGTCCTGCACCTGCCGCGCCACGGCATCAAAGCGCTCCGGATGACGAGGCACCAGAATCAGCAACGCATCAGGTAACGCCTGCAGCACCGCCTGATGAGCGCGTAGCACCTGCTCGTCTTCTCCTGCGTGGGTGCTGGCGGCGATCCAGACCGGGCGCTCGCCCCAGCGTGCACGCAGATCAGCCGCCTGCTGCAGCAGCGCAGGGTCTGCGCGAAAGTCGAACTTGATACTGCCGGTGACCTGCAGCTGCTCCCGCGCCACGCCCAGCTTGATAAAACGCAGCGCCTCAGCCTGACTCTGCACCGCAACCCAGTCCAGCGCCGCAAACATCGGGCGCACCAACGCTGATACGCGCTGATAGCCGCGCGCCGAGCGCTCGGACAAACGCGCATTGGCAAGCACCAGCGGCACCTCGGCACGCGTCGCCTCAGCCACCAGATTGGGCCAGAGTTCGGTTTCCATAATGATGCCGACGCGCGGCTTGAGGCGACGCAGCAGCCGGCGCTGCAACCAGGGCAAGTCATAGGGCAGATAGGCATGCCCCACCTGGCCGCCAAACAACTTGCGGATCTGCTCCGAGCCGGTCGGCGTCATGCAGGTGATGGTGATCGGCAGTTCGGGATAGCGCTTGAGCAACTCGCGCACCATAGGCGCCGCAGCGATACTTTCGCCCACCGACACCGCGTGCACCCAGATGCCGCCAGCGCGTACATCACCGCCCAGCGCAAAGCGCTCGGACCAGCGCCGTGCGTAGGCTGGCGCCTTGATGGCGCGATACAGCAGGCGCAGCAGCACCAGTGGCATGCACAGGCAGAACAGCAAAGTATAAAGGCGGCGCGCCATATCATCTCCTGAGATCAAAAGCCGGGCGGCAATGGATTGCAACTGTCGCAAGTGTGACCCAGCCCGCCGCCAATGACTATACTAGACGGCCTTTATCAAACGTTCAGCGGGAGCCCATGAGCACAACCCTCGACACCGACATCTGCATCATCGGCGGCGGCATTGCCGGCCTGTGGCTCAATGCACGGCTGCGCCAGGCGGGATACCAGAGCCTGCTGGTGGAGCGCGGCGCCCTTGGCGGTGGCCAAAGCGTCAAGTCCCAGGGGATTATTCACGGCGGCATCAAATACGCCCTGGGCGGCAAGCTCAATGCCGCAACTGAAGCCATCGCCGGCATGCCCGAGCGCTGGCGCAGCTGCCTGGCCGGCGAAGGTGAGCTGGACTTGCGCGGCGTGCGCGTGCTGTCCGAGCACCACTACCTGTGGTCACCCGGCAGTCTGATCAGCAACCTGGCCGGCTTTTTTGCCAGCAAGGCGCTGCGCGGGCGCGTTGAGCAGGTGAAAGGTAAAGCGCTACCCACAGTGTTCAACGACCCGGGCTTTCGCGGCAAGGTCTATCAACTCGGTGAACTGGTGTTGGACGTCCCCTCCGCGATCACTCGCCTTGCCGAGTTGAGCGGTGACGGCCTGGTCGCCGACAGCAGCCCGCACCTGCTGCGCGCGGACGATGGCAGCATCAGCGGCGTACAACTGCATGGCGTTACCATCCGCGCCCAGCGCTACGTCCTGACCGCCGGTGAAGGCACCGACGCGCTCATTCAGGAGTGGGGCGAAAGCGAGCCGGCAATGCAACGCCGTCCGCTGCAGATGGTACTGGTCAAGGGCGCGGACTTGCCGCCGCTGTTTGCCCATTGCCTGGGCGCCAGTCCCAAACCGCGACTGACCGTGACCACCCACCCCTGCGGAGACGGCCAATGGTGCTGGTACCTGGGCGGCGAGCTGGCCGAGCAGGGCGTCAACCAGACCGCCGATGCGCTGATTGATGCCGCCAAACGCGAACTTGCCGAACTCTTGCCCTGGATCAACCTGGAAAACTGCCAGTGGACTACCCTGCCGGTGAACCGTGCAGAACCAGCACAAAGTGGCCTGGTGCGCCCCGATAACGCCTACGTACAGGCTAAGGGCAACGCGCTGATCAGCTGGCCGACCAAGCTGGCGCTGGCCCCCAACCTCAGCGATCTGGTGCTGGAGGAGCTGACCCGTCAGCAGGTCACGCCACAGGCGCACCCGCCGCTGCCAAGCGACCTGCCACGCCCTCGCGTAGCCGAACCTATCTGGGACATGTGTTTTCGATGAGCAGCCTGCATCCGTTTTACCGCCCCCTCGGCAGCACCGGCCTGAACTTGTCGCCGCTGGGGCTAGGCACTGTCAAGATTGGTCGCAATCAGGGCGTCAAATACCCTAGCGGCTTCGAGTTGCCGGATGACGCTGCTGTACGCAACCTGCTGGCCCAGGCCCGCGAGCTGGGCATCAATCTGCTCGACACCGCACCGGCCTACGGCACCAGCGAGCAACGCTTGGGGCCGCTGCTCAAGGGGCAGCGCGAGCAATGGATCATTTGCAGCAAGGTTGGCGAGGAATTTAACGGCGGACAGTCGCACTTCGACTTTTCAGCCAAACACACACGCCAATCGGTCGAGCGCTCGCTGCAGCGCCTGGGCACGGACCGACTGGAGCTGGTGCTGGTGCACTCGGATGGCAATGACCTTGAGGTACTCGATCAGGAGGTCTACCCAACCCTCGCCCAACTCAAGCAGGACGGCCTGATTCTGGCCTACGGATTTTCCGGCAAGACCGTCGAAGGCGGCTTGCGCGCCCTGCAGCAGGGCGATTGCGCCATGGTCACCTACAACCTGCGCGAGCAGGCGGAGCGACCGGTGCTGGACTTCGCGCTGCAACACAACAAGGGCATTCTGATCAAAAAGGCGCTGGCCAGCGGACATCTCTGCCTGGACGGCGAAGACCCGGTACGCGCCGGCCTTGAGCTGGTACTCGGCCATCAGGGAGTCACCAGCGCGATCATCGGCACCATCAACCCGGCTCACCTGACGCAGAACGTCGAGGCAGCCGTTTCGGTACTCTCTCATATGGAGTAACGCATGACCCAGATTGTCGCCCGCAAGAACCCCGTCGCCTTCAAGACGCAGGCCATTTCGGTGGCCGCGAGCCCGGAGGTGTTGCGTTATGAGCCGGTCGGCAGTCCCTTGAGTTTTGCCCAGATGCAGGAGCGCCGCCGCCCGCTGGAGGTGGATGATCCACATCGTTTTGAGGTCACGCTGGCCAATCTGGGCGTCTCCGTCGACCTGCACCTGCACTGGCAAGGTCGCGACTTTCATCTGCTGGTACGCCAGGACCGCCCGGACCGCGGCGATCGGGTACTCAAGCTGCTGTCGGGCTATGTGCCAGCCCACGAGCTGCGGGTACCGCTGCTCACGGTGATGACGGAAATAGCCGAAGAGCTGCTCATAGAAAGCGAGGCTGGCTGGCTGCAGGGTCGCTATCAGGACACCTGGCTGCCCACCCCCTACGCCGACAGCCTGCCGCTGAACGATGAACATTACTTTGCCCTGGACGCTCGCAGTGGCGCTGCCCGCCCGGTACTGTGTCGCGAGCTCAACCTGCTGGAGCGCCCGCACGCCTACGTGCACCTGCCCACAAGCTCCCTGCAGCTAATCTACAGCATGACGCTGCAACTGCCGGAGAGCCTGCGCAGCCTGTCACTGCTGCACGCAGATGAGTATCTCGATGAGGATAGCGGCGAGCTGATCGCCCGCCTGGACACGCAGCGCCCTGAGCTATTCCTGGCCGAGTACCGCGACGGCATGCCGACAGGGGAGCTGTTCTGCCTGCAGCAGGGCGAGCTGATTGCACAACCAACCGAAGATCAGTTGCTCAGTGAAGCCTTTGCCCCGCGCCAGGGCTGGCTGGTCGCAGCGAGCAACTGCCCGCTGCGCAGCTGAGATCAGTCGTCGCCGCGCTCGCGGATTTTTTCAACGATCGCGGTGGTGGAGCAGCTTTCGACAAAGTTGAGCACCTTCACTTCGCCACCGTAAGCCTGCACGATCGGGCCGCCGACCACCTGGTCGACACTGTAGTCGCCGCCCTTGACCAGCACATCCGGTTTGACCTGCTCCAGCAGACGCTCCGGAGTGTCTTCACTGAAGCTGATCACCCAGTCCACCGCGCCCAGACCGGCCAACACCGTCATCCGTCGCTCGACACTGTTGATCGGTCGACCAGGCCCCTTCAGACGAGTTACCGAGGCGTCGTCGTTGATGGCGACGATCAGACGGTCGCCCTGGGCGCGCGCCTCCTCCAGATAGCCAACGTGCCCGGCGTGAATGATGTCGAAGCAGCCATTGGTGAAGACAATCCGCTCGCCGTGGGCGCGCGCATCGTCAAGCGCCTGCAGCAGTTGCTCGACACCCAGTACACCGCGACCACTGCCCTGCTCCTGCTGCACAGCGCGGCGCAGTTCCGGCGCGCTGATAGCCGCCGTACCCAGCTTGCCGACCACGATGCTGGCAGCCAGATTGGCCAGCGCCACGGCTTGCGGCAGCGCCTCACCGGCAGCCAGTGCCGCCGCCAGCGTGGAGATGACGGTGTCACCCGCGCCGGTCACATCAAACACCTCGCGGGCGCGCGCCGGCAGATGCAGCGCACCCTCGCCCCGACGCAACAAAGTCATGCCCTGCTCGCTGCGGGTTACCAGCAGCGCATCAAGCGACAGCTCATCAATCAGCGCCATACCCTTGTCGACCAGCGCCTGCTCGCTGTCGCAGCGGCCAACCACCGCCTCAAACTCGGACAGGTTGGGCGTGATCAGGCTGGCACCGCGATAGATCGAAAAATCGCTGCCCTTGGGGTCAGCCAGCACGGGGACGCCCTGCTCGCGGGCCAGGGCAATCAGTGCCTGGTGATTGAGCAGCGCGCCCTTGCCGTAGTCCGACAGGATCATCACCTTGACCTTGTCCAGCAGACCGCTAACCGATGCCAGCAGCGCCTCGGCATCCGTCTCGAAGCGCTCTTCAAAATCTAGTCGTATCAGTTGCTGGTGGCGGCTCATGACCCGCAGTTTGGTGATGGTCGGCTGGCTTTCATGCTGCTGAAAATCACAGTAAACCCCGGCTGCGTTCAGGCGCTGCTGCAGGCTGTGGGCCGCTTCGTCCTTGCCGGTTACACCGACCAGCCAGGCCGGCGCACCCAGCGCTGCGATATTCAGCGCCACGTTGCCAGCGCCGCCCGGACGGTCCTCGATTTGATCAACCTTGACCACCGGCACCGGGGCCTCCGGCGAGATACGGTTGGTCGGGCCATGCCAGTAGCGGTCCAGCATTACATCGCCAACCACCAGAACCGGGGCGGAGTCGAATCGGGGCATGCTCAGTTTCATTGTCTTCATCACCTGTAGCGGCGGCCTTGCGGCCACCGCGCATTAAGCCTGTGGAGTCTGCTCTTCCTCAAACTGCATGCTGTGCAGTCTGGCGTAATAGCCGTTCAGCGCCAGCAGCTCCTTGTGGCTGCCCCGCTCGACGATCTGACCCTGGTCCATGACCATGATCACGTCCGCCTTTTCGATGGTCGACAGACGGTGCGCAATCACCAGCGTGGTCCGGCCCTGCATCACCCGGTCCAGCGCCGCCTGGATATGCCGCTCGGACTCGGTATCCAGCGCCGAGGTCGCCTCGTCCAGAATCAGCAGCGGCGCATCCTTGAGCAGCGCGCGGGCAATCGCCAGACGCTGACGCTGACCACCGGACAGCAGCACGCCGTTCTCGCCAACCAGGGTGTCAAAGCCCTCGGGCAGCAGATCGATAAACTCCTTGGCGTAGGCCGCCTCGGCCGCCGCAACAATGGCGTCACGCGGGGCACCGGCCAGGTCACCGTAGGCGATGTTGTTGGCCACGGTGTCGTTGAACAGGGTGACATTCTGGCTGACCAGCGCAATCTGTTGGCGCAGGCTGCGCAGGGTAAAGTTCTGCAGGGGCGTGCCATCAAGCAGTATTTCGCCCTGCTCATGCTGGTAGAAACGTGGAATCAGGTTTGCCAGCGTGGACTTGCCGCTACCGGAGCGACCAACCAGCGCAACCATCTGGCCCGGCTCAACACTAAAGCTCACATCATTGAGCACGCACTTGCTGGTGCCGGGGTAGCAGAAAGTCAGGTGACTCACCTCAAGACGTCCGCCAACCCGGGCGCTTTCCAAGGTGCCGGTGTCATTCTCAGGGGCCTCATCCAACTGCTCGAACACACTCTCGGCAGCGGCAATGCCCTTCTGAATATTGGCGCTGACCTCAGACAACTGGCGGATCGGTTTGGGCAGCAGACCTGCAGCAGTGATATAGGCCACCAGGTCACCGGCGGTCGCATCGCCACGCAGAAACAGCACCAGGAACATCACGATCGCCATGGCGCTGTAGGTCACCAGTTGCAGTGAGGGGGTGAACACCGCACCGGTGCGCACCATCTTCAAGCCGCGCTGACGATTTTCAGTGCTGGCCTTGAGGAAGCGGTCAGACTCGTAACGCTCCCCGCCGAAACTGCGCACCACCCGAAAGCCGGAAATGGTCTCGGAGGTAACATGGGTGACATCGCCCATGGCGGTCTGAATCTTCTTGCTTTGCTTGCGAAACTTCTTGCTTGCGCTGGTCACCATCAGGCCGATCACCGGCAGAATCGCAATCAGCACCAGCGTCAGCATCCAGTTCATCCACAAAAGGTAGGCAAACAGGAAGATAACCGTCATGCCCTCGCGGAACACCACTTTGATCGCGTCGGTAGCCGCGCCGGTGACCATGGTGACGTTGAAGGTAATGCGCGAGACCAAGTGACCCGAGTTGTGCAGATCAAAATAGCGATTGGGCAGGGTGAGCAGATTGTTGAATAGCGCGGTACGCAGGTCGTGCACCACGCCAAGGGAGACCTTGGCAATAAAGTAGTTACCCAGGTAGGAGCCAACCCCTTGATAGAAGGCAATGGCAATGATGAATGCCGGAAAGCCCCAGATCAGCGGAACGCCAAAGAACAGGGCGTTCTCTCCACTCTGCAAACCGTCGACAAAGTACTTGAGCATCCACGCCATCGCAGGCTGCGCCGACGCAAAAATGGCAAAGCCGATGATGCTGATGGCGAAGGCTTTCCAGTAGGGTTTCACATAGGTCAGAAGACGCAGGTAGATGCGCGCGCTTGAGCGGGCGAAGCTTTCTTTGGGCGTATCAGTCATGGGGCCTTCAAAGCTGAGACAGTAGCGCTGAAGTCTAACACAAGCGCCCGCCGCCACAGCCCGCCGGCGCAAAGTAGGATAAACTGCGCCTTTTGCCCCGGACTGCCTTGATGCAACGCCTCAGCGACTCGCAATTTCAACAATGGCGCGCAGACGCCAACGTTCTGGAACAGGACCACCACGGAGAGAAGGTGCTGCTGCTGGCCGACGGCACCATGCTCAAGCTGTTTCGCCGTAAAAGCTGGTTCTCCAAGACGGTGCTCTTTCCGCCGGCGCAGCGCTTCGCCGACAACGCCGCCGCGCTGAGCAAGCTGGACATCCCCTGCCCGCAAGTGATCAACACCTACAAGCTGCTCAACCCCTACCGCAGCGTGGTGCACTACCACCCGCTGGCCGGCGAAACCCTGCGCGGCCTGCTCAACGCCGAGCAATCGCTGGAGCAACTGGAGCTGTTCGCCCAACTGGCCGAATTCATCACCAGCCTGCACGACAAGGGCGTCTACTTTCGCTCACTGCATCTGGGTAATATCGTGCTGACGCCCGATGGCCAGCTTGGTCTGATCGACATCTCCGACCTGCGCTGCCTGGGGCGACCACTGTCACGCGGCATGCGCAACCGCAACTATCGGCATTTGCTGCGCTACGAACAGGACTGGGCGTTGGTCGACAAATCCGCCCGGGCGCTGTTTCCGCTGTTTTCCTCAAGGAGCTGATCGAGAGATGCTGACTACCTTCGCCGAGCTGAAAGCATTCTGGCACTAAGAGATTCTGGGTGAGGACAAGCGGTTTTCCTGGCGAAAGCTGCGCCGCCGGGTGGCGCGCAACAACTCTTACAACTGCCTGTTCTGGCTACGGCTGTCGCAGTATCTGCACAGTCGTCCTGGCCGCACCACGCTATCGATGGCCAAACGTATCAACAAGGGGCTGGCACGCAAGTACGGCGTCGAAATCATGCTGGGCGCCCAGATAGACCAGGGACTGTGGCTGGGCCACCCCACTGCGATCACGGTCTACTCCGGCGTTCGCATCGGGCGTGACTGCAACCTGCGCCAGTGCACCACCATCGGCTCGGTGGAAGCCAACAACAAACCCATCGAGCTCGGGGACAACGTTGATATCGGCGCACACTGCTGCATCATCGGCAGCGGCATTCGCATCGGCAAAAATGTGCGCATCGGCGCGATGAGCTTTATCAACAAGGACGTGCCGGATGATGTCACCTACATCACCCGCAAAGACAATCACATCTACCCCAACCGCACCGAACACCAAGCGCCGGCGGACTGAAACCTGCCGGTTTGCGCAGAGCTCAGTCCAGCAGTTCCTGAGTTAGCGCAGTACCAAAGGCAATATCGCGGCTGGCGCGACGACCGATCACCTTATCCAGCATTTTGGGCGGCAGGCCAAAACCCGGGCGCACGCTGCGCACGTTATCGGCGCTGAACAGCTCGCCAGCTTTCATATCACGCGTAACGTAGAGCGAACGCCGGAAGCGCGCATTACCCTGCTCGCTGGACTTACGACCGTAATCCACCTGCCCCAGAGCTCGCCACGCCGTCTTGCTGTCGCGGCACAGCGCCTGCAGTTCTGCTGGCTCCAGCGAGAAGCTGTCGTCAGGACCACCACCACTGCGGTCCAGAGTGAAGTGCTTTTCAATGATAGAAGCCCCCAGGACCACACTGGCAATCGCCGTGGTGTTGTCCAGCGTATGATCTGACAAGCCAGTCACCAAGCCAAAGCGCTCACGCATGTCTGCCAATGTACGCAGGTTGTAGTCTTCGGCGGGGGCCGGATAGCCACTGACGCAGTGAAGAATGGCCAACTCCCGGCAACCACCCTCGCGTGCAGCCTCCACCGCCTCGGCGATCTCGTCGCCATCTGCCATACCGGTGGAAATGATCATCGGCTTGCCCGTTGCCGCGACATAACGGATCAGCGGCAGGTCGATAGCCTCGAAAGAGGCGATCTTGTAGGCAGGCGCGTTCAGATCCTCCAGCAAGTCCACCGCAGTGAAGTCGAAAGGAGAGCTGAAGATCGTGATGTCGTGCTTGCGTGCGTGTTCGAACAGCGGTTTGTGCCATTCCCAGGGCATGTGCGCCTGCTGGTAGAGTTCATACAGGGACTGGCCATCCCACAGCCCGCCACGGATCTGAAAATCCTCGGCGTCGCAGTTCAGGGTAATGGTGTCAGCGGTATAGGTCTGCAGCTTGATCGCATCGGCACCAGCATGCCTGGCTTGCTCGATAATCTGCAGCGCCGTCTCCAGGCGCCCATTATGGTTAGCCGACAGCTCGGCAATGATGTAGGGCTCAGCGTCAAGCCCAATGCGCCGCCCTGCGATGGAGATACTGGGTGTACCAGACATGAAAAGCCTCCTTCAGCCCCGTACCTGCCACTCGGAATCGAGCAGGCCAAAGCAAATGACATCATGAAACTGCTGCCCATCGAAATGCTGGTCTCTCAGCACTCCCTCCTGGCAGAAGCCCATCTTGCGATGGAAATCGATTGAGCGCTGGTTAAAACCCAGCGCCTGTCCACAAATCTTGTGCAACGCCAGACGCTGAAAACCAAATTCCAACGCCTGACGGCCTAACCCCGTGCCCGTACCGCGCGGCGCCTCTGGCGCGATGTAGAACCCCCAGTCCGCTACCTTGCCGGCCGTTTGCATAGTGAAATGCACAAATCCGCGGGGTTGCTCATCACATTCATAGACCAGCAGATGGCGCAGCGGGTCCTGTTCGCAGCGGGCAAACCAGTCACGATGCTCCTGCTCGGCAATTTCGTGCTGGGTATACATAAAGCGACGCACCGACTCATGGTTACGCCAGCCGCGCACCAACGCCAGATCAGGCTCAGTCAGCGGCCGAAGGTTGCCTGCAATCACGCCACTCATGACATCATCTCCATGGTCTCCACAACCCGTCTGGCGCCGCCACCATCCACCAGCGCGGCCGCGCGGCGACTCATGCGCCGGAGCTGCTCGGGATCGGCTAATAACCCCTCAAGCAAACCAGGTAGAGACGCAGCCAGACTGTTAACAGCTGGCAACAATTGCACCGCGCCAGCAGCGCGCAGCCCCTCTGCAACCAGTCGCTGGTTATCTGCCAATACAGCCATCAAGGTGGGCAAACCCAGACAGCAGCGCTCCCAGGCGGTGGCACCTGCGGCGCCAATGGCCAGGTCAGCCTGGGCCATCAAAGATGCCATGTCACTCACATCGACCAGCACCGTCACATCAAGCGCCAAGGACTGGCTCAACTGCTGCACCTCGCCCAGCCAAGGGGCCTGCCCGCCCATGATAACCGTCACAGCCAGAGAGCCAGCGCCCGGCGTCGCCGCGAGCCCCAGCAGCACTTCAGCGGTGGCATTGTCAGCGTCCACACCGCCCATGGAGACCAAAACCTTCTGCAGCGGATATGGCTGCACAGCGCGCAGGGCCAATGAAGCGTCACGCTGCGCCGCAAAATCCGGGCGCAGCAACGCGTTGGCACTACCGCATAGCAGCCGGGCACTGGCCGGGACCAGCGAGAGGTAGTCCTCTGGTCGCCTGCTGTAGGTCTGATCCAACAGCAGGTCGCAGTCGTGCGGGCGATCAGCCAGGTCATCAATCACCAGGACGTGACCAGAGCATGCCCGCATGTGTGCTTCCCATTGCGCGTCCAGCGCGTAATGATCGACCACCAGCCAGTCACAGCCCCTCGACTGCAAGACTGCAGCCGTATCAGCGGCATCCTGTTCTGCCCTGACGCCGAGCCAATGAGCATGTGAGCCGGCCACCGGCTCAGCCTGCTGCAGCGCCGCAGGCAGCGCGGTCGTTGTATAACCGCGCGCATGAATGACATCCAGCAGGTGGCCGCGATGGCTGCGGCAGATGAAATGACAGTCATGCCCGGCCGCACTGAGAGCATCGGCCAGAGTTAGGCAGCGCATGACGTGTCCCGTACCGATCCACAAGGCGGCATCGGCACGAAAACAGATCTGCAGGCCCATCAGTTCAGCCGCTTGAACCCACCATGGCACACCGGCCCCTTAAGCAGCGCACCGACGTCACGCCCCTGCTCACACTCGCTGATCAGGGCAAAAACCGGGTCCATAGCGTCAAAGTAGCCATCAATCACGTCCTGGCTGTGCTCCATGCAAACGTACACAGCGTTGCTGGCCAGGTATCCCTTGGCCAGCATCTCCTGGCTGACCAGCGTCTTGTACTGCAGCACGTTGGGGCTGCGGAACGAGAATCCGGTCAGTGCCGGGAGGCCCCAGTGATCGATTTGCAGGCCGTGACGGTCCGCCAGCTTCTGCCAGCCATCACGAATCGACAGGCCAGTCTGAGTGATGTATTCCCAGGAGCGTTCGCGCTCCATCACTTCGAGGGTTTTCAGCGCTGCAGTCGGGCCAACCCGCTCGGTCCAGAAGGTGCTGCTGATGAAGGTGGTCTGCGCCGCTTCCATGATCTCACGCCGCCCGATAGTCGCTGTGATGGCGTAACCGTTGCCCAGCGCTTTGCCGAACATCGCCATATCAGGCTCAACGCCGTACATCTTGTGCAGCCCGCCAAAGGTTTGCCGGAAGCCGGAGGTGCACTCGTCAAAGATCAGCACGATGCCACGATCAGTGGCCAGCTTGCGCACCTTGTGCAGGAAGTCGTCTTCCGGCCCCATGTTGCGCACCACTTCCATCTTGATCACGCCGATATCGTGGCGATTGACCAGGGCTTCCAGCTCGGCGTAGTTGTTGTAGTTGAAGGGGAACACGGTGCCCTTGAGGTTGCCCGGCACACCGTTGGGCTCAAGCCCCGGCAACAGGTGACCGGCCAGGTTCTCGTCATCGCCCAGATTGGCTGACAGATACCAGTCGTGCCAGCCGTGGTAACCACAGACCGCCACCTTGTCCTTGCCGGTCGCGGCCCGGGCAATACGAATCGCCAATGCGTTGGCTTCACCGCCGGAGCGGGCAAAACGCACCATGTCTGCCCAAGGGTGCAGCTCGATCAGCTTTTCTGCCAGCCAGACTTCCTCGGGGCAGTTCAGCGTTGACATGTTGCCGTTGTCGATAGTGCCGCGCACGGCGTCGTCGACCTCGGGGTGACCGTAGCCAAGAATATTGGTGCCCACGCCCATGATGCACATGTCAGTGTAGGCCTTGCCGTCCATATCCCAGACGGTGCACCCCTTGGCCTTGCTGAAATAAGCCGGCCACTGCTCGGGCAGGAACATCTCTGCGCGCTTGGACAGCAGCATATTGCCGCCAGGAATGACCTGTTTGGCGCGTTTCCACAATTTCTGACCGGTGCCCATGGTGGCCCCCTCGTTACGTATCAGCGTTTGGTTGTCTGTGAACAGCGCCGGGCTGTTCTCCTGCAATGCCTTGACCTGCTGCCAGCTGAAGTGAATGTCCGGCGCAAAGTGCGCGAACACGCGGCGAATCACCTCCAGATCCGCCGGCTCATCCACGGTCCAGCGCCAGCCGGACAGGTCCTGTTCATTCTGCTCTGCGCCCACGCGAAAGTGCTCCGACTCGCGCAGGTAAGGTGTCACGTGCTCGTGATCAAAAGCCGCATCCGTTTGCTCACTGGCCTGCTCCAACGCACGCAAGCTGAACACCTCGATATCCAGCCCGTCCGGATAGCTCGGCGGAGCGACGTTACTGTAATAATCCACGCCTGCAGCGCGATAGCCCCTGATCATGTGATCGACCAATTCGGGGTCAACCAGCGGACAATCACCCGTGATACGCACGACGACGTCAGCCTGATGTGCTCTGGCGGCCTGCAGATAACGCGCCATGACATCCTGTTCGTCGCCCTGAACACAGGCAAAACCGAGCTGACGTACACAGTCAGCCAGCGGCTCGTTACGCGCATCCACCGAGGTAGCGACGACGATCTGGTCGAGCTCGCGGGCTCGCGCCAAGCGCGTCAGCAGCACCTCGATCATGGGCACGCCGCCAATGGGCTTCATTACCTTGTCCGGCAGGCGGG
>CESQ01107220.1_pt1 | contig 24157 bp, 23 predicted proteins | sample 361401 | NCBI WGS metagenome assembly CESQ01 (sample SAMEA2622119, study PRJEB7988) | marine metagenome | isolation source: saline water (ENVO:00002010), including | reverse complement strand
GTAAGAGATACTAAGGAGTCTCCATCTGCAACTGTTGTTGCTGGTGCATCTTCTGATACAGGATCTATTACTACTGCTTCAGGTATTAAAGATTTAGATGCTTTCTTAACTGATTCTAAGGCTGCAACTGGTATTGTAAGTGTTTGGTTTGACACAGTTACTAAATTAGAAATTCAGTCTGCTTATGGTGGTTCATATACTGATACTACTTCAAGTGTTACTGCGCCAACTGCGTGGGATGACACTACTGCAGCTGCTAATGCTGTGTTAAGACAATCAGGTACTTATGCTGGTGTTTATGCATATATGTTTAGTAGAGATGCTTCTGCTGCTGTAACTAGCACAACTGGAGCTAGAACTTTCGAAGCTATAACTTGGACTTATGATGTTGGTAGAAATGCTGCGTCTTACTCTGAGAAGGCTTTAGCTTCAAATGAAGGATTCGTAGTAGCCTATACAGGTGGTACTGCTACATTTAAGCAAGGTGATGCATATGCATCAGCTGCTAATGGTTCTACTGTTGCTACAGTTGATGACTTAGTTGCTTATATGAATGCTGATACTACACTTGATGGTCTTGGAATTGATATCCAAGCTGATAGAACAGGATTTGAGAGAACATTATTAACAATGTCATTTACTCAATCTACAGGATCTGCTCAGGTAGCTGGTCTTGTATCTGGTACAGGTAACATTGCTTATTACATGACAACTACTGAAACTGGTGCTAACTCAATTTTCATTCACCCAGCTGCTGATAACGATGGTTCAACAGAAATTATGGATGATGTTAAGGTTTCTCTTAACGCTTCTGGTGACCTAACTGCTGCGGATGGTACAAATGCTAACCAACTAGTTGTGTCAAGACACATCTCAGGTGGTACATCAGTTGATAACTCTCCTGTTGCTGTTAATGTAGCAATTACTCCGATAATTGATGCTGCAATGGCAAGTACTTCTGTAATACTTCTTGATAACGCTCAAGTTGATTATGGTACTACAACAGGTGGTTCTGCTAATTCAGCAGGTGTTATTTCTAACACTGGTGCTCAAGCAAGTAGCTTATTTACATTTGATATAACTGAAACTGCATTAAACGGTATTAGAGTTACCCTTAAAAACTCGGGTAGCCTATTATTTGCTCAAGCAGTAACAGTTTATGCTACTACTGTTTCTAATACTGCAATTGTAACTGCTACTACTGCTCAAGCAGGTTCAAATGGTGGTTTAGTGTTAGGTACAAGTGCGCCTACATATGCTAACGATAATGATATTGGAGCATATATGACGACATTTGCTAATATTACTTCAGGTACAACAACAACAACAACTGCTGCTGTAACTGCTGTAAATACTGATAGAACTGGATGGTAATTACTACCGTTTACTTCTTTTAGTAAATAAATGAATTAAAGCCTCCCTTTTGGGAGGCTTTTTTTTTTATCTTTAACATAATTCTTCAGTTGGTGATTAATAAGAAAAATTTTGCAAAGGTTTATATAGTTCTGTTTTCGGTTTCTATTTATATGTACTGGTTTAATACACTAGATAGACTATCCATTCAATACCTTTTAATGAGTGTGTTGAACTTAGTCTCGATCTTCTCTATTCCTTTTATTTTTAAAGAAATTGATATAAAAAAAATATTTTATGACCCTCTTTCTTTAACTTATTTTGGATACTTATTATTTGCCTTTCTTTCGATGACTGCATCAATAAATATTATTGAATCATTTGTTAAAATCTTTCAATTAATCACTTTCTTTTTTTCTTTAGTAATTATAATTTTTATTGCAAAGGAAAAACTGATTAAAATAAACTTTGTATTATATATTATTTTTATTTCATTAATTATAGATGTTGTTTCCTCTATGTGGGGCTACTATCAGATGTCAATTAAAGGGATAGAATATTCATATACTAATATAAATTACCTATTAGGCTTGTTTGGAAATAGGAATCTGCTCTCATTAGGAATTATATTTAGGATACCGCTAGTTGTATTGCTAGCAGTTAGAGTTAATAAAATTTCTTTCAGCCTAGTATCAAGTGCCTTTATAACAATTGCTTTTTTTAATGTAATTCTACTATCTTCTAGAGCTGCTTTATTGTCAATAATTATTTGTATGATAATTATACTAGGCTCATCCTTATTTAGATATATTAAAATAAAGAAGAACTTTTTTTCTGATAATAAATTATTATTTTATTTTTTTATTCTCCCATTTATAGTAGCATATGTTATTTCACTGAATAATATTGATTCAAGAGACCAATCATATGTAACTTCCAGGTTATCATCAATTACTAGCTCTAATGATGAGTCTAAAAATGCGAGAATTGGATTTTATGGTCATGCTCTAACTCAAATTAAGGAAACACCCATATTTGGATGTGGTATTGGTAATTGGAAAATACTATCAATAAAATATGATGCGGAAAATATGGAAAACTATATTGTACCTCATAATACTCATAATGATATTCTAGAGGCAGCTGCAGAAACTGGTGTTCTGGGAGGATTGTTTTTCATTTCCTTTTTTGTGTCTATCTTTCTTCTTGTATACAATTGCTACAAAATTTATTCTGACGATAGTTTAGTGTATAATTATTCTATCATTTTAATGCTACCATTAATAATTTACTTAATAGATCTTAATCTAAATTTTCCTAGTTCTAGGCCTTTCTTCCTTTATCTTTTATTAATGTATGTAATTATTGTTTATTTATTCAAATCAAAAATTAATGAGAAAGCTTAAATTAAAATATTTAATATTTTCATTATTGATTTTATTGTCAATATTAAGCATAGTATCAAACTATAAACTTTATCAATCCTACATTAATCAACATTTTTTACTAACAGCTGTAATGAATGGGGAATATACATTTTCTGATGAATATGCAAAAAGAATTTCTGCTGGCTATCCGAGTTTGTCTGCTACAGATATCCCGCTTAAAAGTATGATGGGTGCATATTGGATAAATAAGGATTCCTTAGAGTTGGGATTAGAATATCTTAGACAAGGTAATAAGGAAAACCCATATATAGGGTTTTCAGATATGATTTTTGCTAATGTCTATCAGTCTCTTGGGATGAAAGATAGTTTTAGCTACTACACAAGAAGAGCATATAAAAAATTACCAAATAATCCTGCTCACTATGCTTTATTGGCTAGGATTTATGTGCAAGAGAATAAAATTGATAGCCTTGATTTAATATTTAAGGAAATAACAAGTAGGGTACCAGATAGAGAAGTATGGAGACTGTATCTATCCGCAATGGTATATAATAAGTATTCCTTAGATACTATAGAGGTCTATGAGAACGCAAAAAAAGCAAAATCAATATTTCCAGATAACAAACAATTAAATCTTACAGCTGATTATGTCCTTTATGGGGTTGAAAATGTAAAAAAATCAATTGAACTAAATCAGGTTTCTATAGATACGTTTGAAGCTGCTCCTAATTATAGTATTAAAGCAATTAAAGAAGCGATTGAACTAGTCCCTGATAATATGACATACTATGAAACATTAATTGAAATTCTATTTAGACAAAATAAGTATTCAGATGTTATAGATGTATATAATAAGCTAAATGAAAAGAATATGACTAGACTGAAAGGTACAATTATAGAATTTATTTCTATTTCATTTTTAAATTTAAATGATCTAGGAAAAGGATGTTATTTGGCTAAAATACTTAATGACATTAATTATCAACTATCACCAGACGTACTGGGTATATGTTATAATGTTTTAAACCCTAACTAAATATAATTTGCAGTAGGGCTAAAACAAGAATACTTATTAAATAGATCCCTAAAACTACAAGGAAATGTGAGTTAAATTGTTTGATAAGAAGATGGTGAATATGGTTTTTATCTGCTATAAAAGGGGACTTTCCTCTAAATATTCTAATAAAAAAAACTCTAACAATATCAATTATAGGATAGGCTAGAATAGAGAAGACATAAATTACTTTATTTAAATCATAGATTTCTTTTATTATATAATCATTATTAAGAATATAAATAGTATAAACACTAACTAGAGTACCTAAAAACAATGATCCTGAGTCGCCAAGAAATACTTTATTCTTTTTTCTATAATTAAAGTAATATAGCGGCAATAAAGTAATTATGATTATTTGAGATAAATTATAAAAAGGAGATGTGCTATCAGCAAAAAATTCAAATGCAAAAATAAAAAAGATTACAGCAGATATAGCTAAACCATCAATTCCATCTATAAAATTAATTGCATTAATTATAGCAACAATAATAAAAATTGTTAGTATTTGTGCAGCAATTCTCCCAATTTCATAAATTCCCATAACACCATGTAAGTTTTCTATTATTAAGCCACTGTCTATTAAAATTTTTGCTGCTACAATTTGAAAAATAAACTTAAGTTTGAAATCTACATTATATATATCATCATAGAGCCCAACAGCTAGAAGGATAATACCTGGAATTAAAATAGAGTATTCATATATATCAACGCCACTTATATAGTAGTAACAAGAAATTAAAAATAAAGTTGAAAAAATTGCTATTCCACCTGTTCTTGTTGCTAATGACTTATGAGAGGATCTAATTTTAATTTTATCTATAATATTTCTTTTTATAAAAATTTTTTGTGAAATAACTATACTAAAAAAGGAGATTATAAATACAATTATACCTAAGGTGAAATCCATATGTAAATTTAATTTATTTATATATAATATAACTACTAATCTAAAAAATATAAAGTAGAGTTGCGTAGTTATCTAATTTTAAGTACTTTTGTTACTTAAAAGTAGTATGTTTTGTTAAATACGTTAATTACATCTAAAACTAGATTAAGACTTTTGATTAAATTCTTTATCTCACAAGCAAATAAAGGATATCTAAATGGTCTTGCAAATGAAATGGGTGAATCAACAAATTCTATTAGAAAAGAGTTGAATCATTTGCATGATGCAGGATATTTAAAAAAGCTAAAGAATGATAATAAAGTAGAGTATCAAGTTAATTCAAGTCACCCATTATATGAGACATTAAGAAATGTAGTTCTTAAACACTTAGGTCTTGAAGATATTGTAGAGGCAGTTTTAGAAAAAATGGGAAATGTAAATCAGATTTTATTGGTTGGAGACTATGCAGAAGGAAAAGACACTGGGAATATTGAAATCTTTCTTATTGGAAAGGACTTAGACATGAATTATATAAATCAGCTTGAACCAAAAATTGAAAAAATTATAGACAGAAAAGTAAGTTTCTATCTATCATCTAAATTTATATCTAATCAAAAACACATTATTCTTTATGAAGCAAGCTGATTATCTATATATGGAAAAAAGACCCTGGGGCAGTTTTTTTGTTATTCAAGAAAGTAGTTCATATAAAATCAAAAGGATAGAGGTTAATCCTGGTCAAAGACTTTCATATCAATACCATAATAAAAGATCTGAAGTGTGGGTCATTATTCAGGGTACAGGAAATGTAACATTAAATGATATAGAGAGGAAGTATTCAAAAGGAGATACAATTTTAATTCCTCAGGGGATGAAACATCGAATTAAGAATACAGGGACTGAAGATACAATTTTTATTGAAGTTCAAACTGGTTCATATTTTGGAGAAGATGACATTGTTAGACTAGATGATGATTATAATAGATGAATATGAAAAATAAAATAATTATAGTATCCGGATATTTCAATCCACTACACAAAGGACATATAGAATATTTTAAAAATGCCAAAAGTCTAGGAGATAAGCTTATTGTCATTGTTAATAATGATAATCAAAGAAAGTTGAAAGATTCAAAAGAATTTATGCTTGAAGATGAAAGGGTATTAATCGTTAATGAACTTGAAATTACAGATCAAGTGTTTTTATCCATTGATCAGGATAGAACAGTTTCACAAACAATTCAAAAAATTCATTCAATTTATTCAGATAAATCAGATTTATACTTTGTTAATGGTGGAGATCAAAACAATAAAAATATACCTGAGGTAAAAATCTGTAAGAAACTAGGAATAAATTTAATCGATGGTTTAGGTGATAAGATTCAATCATCTTCATGGTTATTAAATAAAAAATAAAATGAAAAAAGAAATTTGTTGTATTGGTGCAGGATATGTTGGTGGTCCAACAATGGCGGTGATAGCTTTAAAATGTCCTGAATATAAAGTAACTGTAGTGGACATAAACAAAGAAAGGATTAATTCATGGAATGGTAATATAGATACCTTACCAATATATGAGCCAGGCCTTAAAGAAATAGTAGAGAAAACAAGAAACAAGAATTTGTTTTTTTCAAATGATATAGATAAGGCTATTGAAAGTTCAACAATAATTTTTATGGCAGTAAATACCCCAACAAAAGATTATGGTGAAGGAAAAGGAATGGCTACTGATTTAACATATGTTGAAGATTGCTCTAAAAGAATTGCAAAGGTTTCAAAATCTAATAAAATAGTTGTGGAAAAATCAACAGCACCAATAGGAACTGCAGAAAAAATTAAAAAAACACTTAGCAGCAATAATAATGTAAACTTTGAAGTAATTTCTAATCCTGAATTTCTTGCAGAAGGGTCTGCTATTGATGATCTAATAAATCCTGATAGAGTTCTTATTGGAGGAGATCAAACATCATCTGGTAAAGAAGCCATTAAAGAAGTTACTAGTATATATAGTCATTGGGTTTCTCATGAAAAAATAATTACAACAAACTTATGGTCATCTGAATTGTCAAAATTAGCATCTAATGCATTTTTAGCACAAAGAGTTTCTTCGATAAATAGTCTGTCAGCCTTATGTGAAGAATCTGGGGCTAATATTCAAGAAGTTTCTAAGGCCGTAGGGGCAGATACTAGAATAGGTAATAAATTTTTAGAAGCATCAGTAGGTTTTGGAGGTTCTTGTTTTAAAAAAGACATATTAAACCTAGTCTACTTATGTAAATTTTATGGTCTTAGTGAAGTCTCAGAATATTGGCATCAGGTTATAAAAATTAATGATTACCAAAAAAATAGATTTGCTGGTAGAATAGTGAATGAATTGAATGGAACGGTTAATAATAAAATAATTACACTTTTAGGATGGGCTTTCAAAAAAGACACAAATGATAGTAGAGAGTCTGCCTCTATTGATATAGCTAATTATTTATTAACAGAGGGTGCAATAATTAATATTTATGATCCAATGGTTAGTAATGAATTAATTTATGATGATTTAGTAAATAAATTTAAGTCTATAGGATTAGATAATAAAAAAATTGAATCTACAATAAATAGAGTTAACGTTTTTGATGATATATACAAAGCTGTAGAAAATACTTTTTGTATGTCAATTCTAACAGAATGGGATGAATTTAAAGATATAAACTGGTCTAAAATAGTTAAGTTGACAGAGAATCCAATATTTGTGGCAGATGGAAGGAATATTATAGAATATGAGTTAAGCGATAGCTTAATTGATAAATATATAAGTATTGGGAATCCAAAAAAATAAAAATGATTAGTAGAATATCCACATTTTTAAAATTATCTAAATCAATCATTAAGGTATTAAAACCTAATGAAACAAAATCGATGATTTTTAATATGATTTTATCCGTTTTTAATACATTTCTAGAGTTGTTCTCTATTACAACAATAGTATACTTGTTGTTAGTGATTTCAGGACAAAATTTGACTGAATCTAAAATATCCTATTTATTTAATAGTATTTTACCAGAAGAGTCATTAATTATTTCTTCAGCGATTTTAATGATTAGTGTTGTACTAGTAAAAACAGTTTTTCAGATTATATTTACTTATTATCAAGAAAAAATAAGTCAACAGGTTCAAAATAGAATTAATAACACTTTGTTTATAAAGTTTATAAATTCTAAATATGAAGATTATATCAATGATAGTTCTCCAAGAATTGTCAGAATACTATCTCAAGAGTCTATTAAAATAGGGAATCAACTTATTTCGCCGTTTATTTCAATAATTAATGAATCATTATTACTATTTTTTGTCTCTGTTTTTATTTTTATATATGACCCTCTATTAGGTTTGGTAGTTTATTTTGTATCAATTTCTCTTATTTTTTATTTTTCAAAATTTATCTCATCTAAAGTTCAATTACTAGGTAAAATAGTAGCAAGCAATAATAATAGTAGAATAAAAATTATAGGTGAAGCCTATAGATCATTTGACTTGATAAAAATGTATAATTTTCAAAAATCATTTATTAATATTTATAAAAAGCATACAAAAAATATCACAGATGCGGGGTTAATGAATATGTTTTTCTCTAAACTACCAAAAAGCATATTTGAACTATTTATTTTCTTTTTTCTATTTGGTTTAATCCTAGTTTTATATTTATCTCAAAACAATGACCTATTGATTTCTTACTTAAGTATTCTAGCAGTGTCAGTATACAAGATAATACCATCACTTAATAAAACTTCTAGTTCTTTGCAATCAATTCAATATTTTGCTTCTCCTTTTGCAGAGCTTGTTGAATTAATTAATGCTGATGTAGTAGAACCAAATATCAAAGAAGTTGAATCATTTAAACTTATTAAATATCAAGATCTCTCTTTTAGTTACTCTAAAAAAAAGAGATTTTTTAATTCAATTGATTTTGAAATAAAAAGAAATGATTTTATTGGAATTTATGGTCCTAGTGGATCTGGTAAATCAACATTTATAAAAATCATTAGTGGTCTTTTAACTCCTGATGATGGAAAAGTTTTAGTTGATGGTAAGCCAATCAATTTAGACAGTTTGCATAACTATTTTTCTTATGTTCCTCAAGATCCTTTTATTTTAGATGAAGATATTTTAACCAATATCTCCTTTAATTTTAATTCAGAAGAAATAGATCAAATAAAAGTATCTGAGGTTCTAAAAAAAGTAGAGTTATATGATAAATTTAAAGATAAGATGGATGAATCTCTAGGAGAGAATGGGATAAAGGTTTCTGGTGGACAAAAGCAAAGAATTGCAATAGCTAGAGCATTATTTTTTGATAAAAAAGTAATTGTTCTTGATGAATCTACAAGTAATCTAGACCCAGAAACTGAGACAAAAATTCTATCCTTATTAAGTAATTTAAACAAAGACATAACGATAATCTTTATTAGTCATAAACATTCATCATTGACTAACTGTAAGGAATTATATGAGATTAATAATAATAAAATATACAAACAGTGAAAACAATACTAGTATCAGGTTGTTGCGGATTTATAGGACAAAACTTAGTAAGTAAATTATTAAAAGATTATAATATAATAGGAATAGATAATTTTTCTTCAAGTAGTAGGGCTAATTTAAAAAAGTTACAAGAATTTGAAAATTTTAAATTTATTGAGGCTAATATTATTAATCCTTTTATAATAAAAGATAAAGTAGATTATATTTTTAATTTAGCTTGCCCAGCAAGCCCTCCAAAATATCAATCAGATCCTATTTTTACATTGGAAACTAATTTCATAGGTACTCATAATTTATTAAAAATCGCAAAAGAGAATAAATCTATTTTTATTCAAGCTAGCACAAGCGAAATATATGGGGACCCTAAAATACATCCTCAAGTTGAAAGTTATAGGGGAAATGTAAATACAATTGGTAAAAGGTCATGTTATGATGAAGGTAAAAGAATAGCTGAAACATTATGTTATGAGTATAGAGAAAAATATAATCTTAAAACGAGAATAGTAAGAATATTTAATACCTATGGACCTGGAATGGACCCAATGGATGGTAGAGTTATAAGTAATTTCATAGTGAATACCTTGAAGAATAAGCCACTTATTATTTATGGGGATGGTAATCAAACAAGAAGTTTCTGCTATGTTGATGATATGGTCGATGCACTAATAAGATGTATGAAAACAGATTTTGCTTTTCCTATAAATCTTGGAAATGATAATGAAATATCACTAAATGAGTTAGCTAAAAATTTTATTAAAAAATTTGGTGCAAATTCAGTTGAATATTCTAAGCCTCATGATGATGATCCGCAAATAAGACAACCAAATATTGAAAGAGCAAATAGTGTTCTTAAATGGAGTCCATCAACTTTATTACAAGAGGGATTAGATAATACATATGAATACTTTAAATCTATAATTATATGAGTCTTAAAAATTGTATTGCATTTATTCCTGCTAGAAAAAATTCAAAGAGAATTAAAGGAAAAAATTTAAGAGATTTAAATGGAAAACCTCTGATAGCTCATACAATTGAATATGCCCTAAGATATCTTAATCCAGAAAACATTTGGGTAAATACAGATGATGAAATGATAATTGATTTAGCAAAAAAATACAATGTCTCTACATATAAAAGACCAACTAGACTAGCAAAAGATGAAACTTTAACAAGTGAGGTGATTGTTGACTTTACAGAGCAAATTATTAGAAAAGATATAGAATTTAATCATATCATAACATTACAACCTACAAATCCAATTCGATCAGATAAACTACTAAACTCTGCTATAGATAAAATGATAAAATCTAAAAGAAGGTCATTAATGAGCGTTAGTATTCTTTATAAAAAATTTGGAAGAATTATTAATGATCAATATTTGCCAATGAATTATAAGATAGGTCAAAGACATCAAGATTTAGAAAAATTATTTTACGAAAATGGGCTGATATATATCTCAAATAAAGAAGCAATCATTGATGAAAAAAGTCATATATCTAAGGATGTATATCCATTTATAACTAATGAGATAGGTTCACAAATTGATATTGATTATGAGGAAGATCTTAAGCTTGCTGAATTAATTATGAAAAGAGAAATATACTAATGAGAATATTAAATAGAAAAATAGGGCCTGATTATGATCCGTTAATTATTGCAGAAATAGGCATTAACCATAATGGAGATATAAGTATTGCTAAACAAATGGTTGATAGTGCTAAAAGAGCAGGTGTTGAAATAATTAAACATCAAACACATATTGTTGATGATGAAATGAGCCCCTTGGCAAAAAAAGTTATTCCTGGAAATTCTGATAAATCAATTTATGATATAATGAATTCATGCTCATTAAGCTATGAAGAAGAGCTTGAATTACAAGCTTATGTTGAAAAAAATAAAATGATTTTTATATCAACACCATTTTCTAGAGCAGCAGTTGATAGACTAGTAAAGATGAACGTCCCTGCATTTAAAATAGGAAGTGGGGAATGTAATAATTATCCTCTTGTTGAATACATATGTAAATTTAATAAGCCTATTATTCTAAGTACTGGAATGAATGATATTAAAAGTGTTAGAAAATCTGTAGCTATACTAAAAAATAATAATATTGAGTTTGCATTATTGCATACCACAAACTTATATCCTACTCCTTTTGATTTAGTGAGATTAGGAGCTATGGAAGAGTTAATGCAGGAGTTCCCGAATATTCCTGTAGGGTTAAGTGACCATACAGTTAATAATTTGTCATCATATGCTGCTATATCATTAGGTGCATCAATCATTGAAAGACATTACACAGATAACATGAATAGGAAAGGTCCAGATATAATATGTTCGATGGATGAAAAAAACTGTAAAGAATTGATTGATAATAGTAAAATTATAAAGTCTATGTTAGGCGGGAACAAAGAGCCTGCAAAAGAAGAAGAGGTAACTATTAATTTTGCATTTGCTACTGTTGTAAGTATAGGGGATATTAAAGTTGGGGATCAGTTAACTGAAGAAAATATTTGGGTTAAAAGACCAGGAACTGGTGAAATCAGTGCTGAATCATTCAAGACTATATTAGGAAAGATCGCAAAGTTTAATATAAAAAAAGGAGAACATTTAAAATGGGAAGATTTTGAATAAGAAAATAATATTTGTAACAGGGACGAGAGCTGATTGGGGGAAACTGAAATCCCTTGTCGAGGAAACAGCTAGTCAAAACTTTGATGTTTACCTTTTTATAACGGGAATGCATAATGACCCTAAATATGGTAATACATACTTAGATGTGCAAAGAGTTGAGAATGTGACTTTTCAAAGATTTAATAATAAGACAGATGAAACAACAATGGATTTAACTGTCTCTAAAACAATTAATGGATTTTCAAAATATGTAGAAAAAATAAATCCTGATTTAATAGTTGTGCATGGCGATAGACCTGAACCATTAGCATGTGCAATTGTTGGTTCATTTAAAAATATTTTAGTTGCACACATTGAAGGTGGCGAGATATCAGGAACAATAGATGAATTGATAAGGCACTCAATTTCAAAACTTTCTCATATTCATTTTGTCTCAAATAAAATTGCAAAAGACAGACTAGTTCAGATGGGTGAAAATGAAAAGTCAATCTTTATAATAGGCTCTCCAGATGTAGATTTGATGTTTTCTGCAAATCTACCTACATTATCTGAAGCTAAACAAAAGTATGACATAGAATATGAAGAATATGCGGTATGTCTTTTCCATCCTGTTACAACTGAAATTAATTATGTAATTGATCAGATTGAATGCTTAACTGAATCATTGTTGGAGAGTGGAAAAAATTATATTATTATATATCCCAATAATGATTTGGGTTCAAAAATAATTATCAAGAACTATAAATCAATTAGTTCAGAAAAGATTAAAATTCTTCCTTCAATTAGGTTTGAGTACTTTTTAACGATATTAAAAAATTCTCAATTTATTATAGGGAATTCCTCAGCTGGAATCCGAGAGGCTCCATACTACTCAATATATTCAATAAATATTGGTACAAGACAAAATAAACGAGATGAAAATAATATGATAATCAATGTTGATTTTCAAAAGGAGCGTATTCTAGATGCAATTGGTAAAGCTTCAAATAAAGTTAGCACTAAACCAATTAAAAATTATGGGGAAGGAAATAGTTCAAAGCTATTTGTTGAAATTTTAAATCTTGATAAATTTTGGCATACAGAAAACCAAAAACAATTTCAAGATATAAATTAAAGTAATATGGAAAGAAAAGAAAAAATAAATATTTCCTTTTTAAACTTGGCTGCACAAAGCCCATCTTTAGAATTAAATCTTGCTTTTAGTGAAAAAATTCATTTAGAAGATAAAAGCAATAAACATCTTTTATTTATGTGTGATAGAGCTTTGAGAAGTTGTTCAGTTAATGTTTTTAATAAAAAAAGTATATGTAATCTTTGCAGGGATAAAGCAGAAAAAGGATATAATGAATTTAAGAAAAGGAATCCAAATTCAGAGTTGATTAAAATAAAAAGGTCTGATTTATCTATCAGCGAAATAGACTATAATAAATTTCATGAAGAAAATAAAAAAGAAATTTTATTGGGAGTACACTCAACGATTGGATCTCAATTAAGATTAGACAATATGAATTTATTAGATAAAAAGTGGAAAAAAGTTAAAGAAAAAATGCTTGTTTCATCATATGAACTGTTTTCTTATTTTGATACTTTTTTTTCAAAAAACAATGTCAATAATTTTATAATTTTTAATGGAAGATTGAGTTGTGCAAGACCTTTAATAGAAGTTTCAAAGAAACATAAAGTTAATTACAATCTTTTTGATGCTGCAGTTAACGGAAAAGTTCCAATGTACTCAAAAAATGAAATGTTCCATTCAATAGAGTTTGAAAAACGTAATTCATTTGTTACCTACTTAAAATATTTTAAAGAATCTAGAGAACTTGCAGAAAAATACTTTGAGTATAAAAGAAAAAAAATTCCAATTAATGATGTTGCATATACCAAAAATCAAATTGCAGACCATATTGATAAAAGTATTAAAGACCTACAAAAACCTTTAATATCAATATTTGTTTCCAGTGACGATGAATATAGGTTTATTGGATCAGATTGGTCAAAATATAATATTGTAGACCAAATTGAAAGTATAAAAGAGTTAGTTAGGTCTAAACTGTCAGAAAAATTTGATTTCGTCGTTAAAATGCATCCAAACCAAAAGAGTATCCATAAATCAACAATGGAAAAGTATAAAAAACTTAGTAATGAAGTCACAGTTTTATACCCTGATAACTATACTGATAGTTATGCTCTGATTGAATATAGTGAAATTGTAATAAATTTCTGTTCAAGTATTGCAGTTGAGGCAAATTATTTAAGAAAGCCTGTTGTTCAGATAGGGCCAAGTAAATTTATGAAATTTCAAATTTCAAATTTTGTAGAGACAACTGATAAAGCAATAGAATTAATATATAATGCAAATTATAGAGTAATGCCACTAAGAGGATCAATAATCTCATTTACATATTATATGAAATCATCTTTTTCATTACCTGCATATAAGTTTGTTGAAGATGGCATTTATACATATGGAGGGCAATTTTTAACAGCACCTTTACGTTTGAGATTACTTGCAGTTCCAGCAAAATTATATGTTCATATAGTAAAAGGGAATACAGAAATTCTATCTAACTTTATTATGTATTTAAAGAACTTAATTTTTGGAGTAACTAGAGTTAAATAATTATTATGAAAATATATGTAGACATAGATAATACTATTTGTTCAACTGATGGAACAAATTATCATAGTGCAATCCCAATAAAAAAAAATATAGAAAAAATCAACAAACTGTTTGATGAAGGGCATGAAATTATTTACTGGACTGCAAGAGGTTCTGTGACCAAAATAAATCATTTTGAATTAACCTCAGAACAATTAAAAAAATGGAACTGTAAGTATAATAGCCTTTCTGTTGGGGAAAAACCATATTATGATCTATTAATATGTGATAAAACAAAGAGAATAGAAGAGATATAATTAATAAAAATTAATTTAAAATGATTAAATATAAAGAACCAATAATTGTTGCAGAAATAGGATGTAATCATATGGGACAATTAGATATTGCATATGAGCTTGTAGATTTAGCAAAAGAATCAGGAGCTAATTATGCCAAATTTCAAAAAAGAAATAACAAAGAATTATTGAGTGAAGTAGAATATAATGCACCTCACCCAAATCCAATTAACTCATATGGGTCATCTTATGGAGAACATAGAGAAAAATTAGAGTTTGATATTAAAACACATCATAAAATAAAAAAATACTGTGAAGATGTGGGTATAGGATATTCTGTTTCTGTTTGGGATATAAAAAGTGCAAAAGAAGTTGTTGAATTAAATCCAGAGTATATAAAAATTCCATCTGCTATGAATAATCATATAGAGTTATTATCATATCTAGCAGATAATTTTGAAGGTCAAATTCATGTTTCTACAGGTATGACATATGAAAAAGAATTAGAGAATATGAAAAATTTATTTCAGCAAAAAAATAAACTTGATAAACTTGTTATTTATTCTTGTACGTCTGGCTACCCGATAGAGGCGAAGGAGGTGTGTCTAATGGAAATCTCTAAACTTAAAGCTATTTTTGAAGATGAAATTTTTGACTATGCTTTTTCTGGACATCATAAGGGTGTAGCTATTGATATTGCTGCATATACACTTGGAGCTACATGGATTGAGAGACACTTTACTAAGGATCGAACTTGGAAGGGAACAGACCATGCAGCATCTCTAGAACCTCATGGGCTATACAAGTTGGTAAGAGATTTAAAGAATACTTATAAAGCCTTAAATTTTAAAAATGATGAAATTCTTGAAATTGAAAAACCACAAAGGACCAAGTTGAAGTTTAAGAGCTAATGCAGATTAAAAAAAAAAATATAATATCAGGTAGAAATATAGTATTCTTATATGCTCAATTAACTCCATATTTTTTGGGTTGCATAAATAATTATAGTGATGCTAATCCAAATAATAAAATTCTAATTATTTATTTAAATTCTTTTAAAAATCTTAAATCTAATTCTAATAACAACTGTCAGATTATTCATAAGGATAAGTTTAAAAGTAGAGAAGAGATTAAGAATTTTATCAAAAAACTTAACCCTGCGGTATTACTTGTTTCAGGTAGAATGGATAGTGAATATCTATATGTTGCAAGATATTTTATAAATAAAACTATAAGGGTGACCCTTCAAGATACTATGTATCAAAAAACATTCAAACAGTTAATTCAAAGTATTTTTAGTAAATATTTATATAGACAATATTTTGATAAATTCTGGGGAGTAGGAACATCACAAACTGATTTTGCAAAACGAATAGGATTTAATCAATCTGAGATTAGTGAGGGATTCTACGTCGCAGATAAAATATTTTTTGATAATAAAATTACTTATGAATATAATAATATTAAAAAGTTGAAATTTTTATTTATTGGTAGACTGGCAAAAGAGAAGAATATAATTAAGCTAGCCAAAGCAATTGAATCAATAAATATTCTTAACAAATGTAGTCATCAACTTACTGTCATTGGAGAAGGCAAGAAACTATCACAGCTTTTATCTTTTAATTGTGTTGATTATCAAGGATTTAAATCTCAAAAAGAGATCATTGAAATTGCGAGAGAATGTCATGCTTTTTGTCTTCCTAGCATATATGAGCCATGGGGTGTTGTTGTTCATGAAATGGCAGCATTAGGACTTCCCATTTTATCGTCAAATAAATGCGGATCCTCCTATAATCTAGTAATTGACAATTTTAATGGCTTTAAATTTAATCCCTATAATCTTCAATCTATCATTCAATCTCTAAATAATTTTATCTTATTAGATAATAAAGAGAAGAAAAAATTTTCAATAAATTCTAATTTAATTGCTCAAGAGATAAATCACAATAATTGGAATAATATATTAAATTCATTTTTAATTTAATCATGTTAATAGGAATAGATGCATCTAATATAAGAACAGGAGGTGGACGAAAACATCTTGAAAAATTTATTCAATATACCTTACAATACTATAATAATATTTCTTTTGTAATAGTATCTAATGATAAAGTAAATTCATCATTTAAAAAATATTCCTCTGTAAAATGTATTTCCAATAAACTATTGAATTCAAACAGTTTTTTTTCCTTAGTTTCTCAACTGTTATTTTCAAATTCCTATTTCAAGAGTAATAAGTGTGATTTAGTTTTTGCACCGGGAGGTATTTTTGTATCAAGTTTTAAACCTTTCTTTACTATGAGCCAAAATATGCTCCCTTTTGATAGAGATGCATTAAAATCTTTTTCATTAATAAGAAAAGTAAAGTTCAAACTAATAAAAGTGCTTCAATTAATCTCATTCAGAAGATCAAATGGAGTGATTTTCTTAACAAACTATGCTAAAAATCAAATAAAAATAAGTATTAATAAAAAAGTCAATACGACCGTTATTTCTCACGGAATATATCAGCAAAAATTCAATAAGTATAATTATAGTAAAGATATAATTGAAATATTATATGTTTCAGACTTTTTACCGTATAAGCATAACCTTAATGTTTTTAGAGCAGTATCTGAGTTAATCAATGAAGGGTATAATATATCTTTAAGTCTTATTGGAAAAACAGATAAATTACAATATTCTAAAATGAAGAAAACGTTATCTGTAGATTTAAAATTAACAGAAAAAATAAAAATATTAGGGCAGATACCAAATCATAAAATTGAAGAATATTATCATAAGGCATCTTTATTTTTATTTGCATCATCTTGTGAAAATCTGCCTTTTATTATGCTGGAGGCATTATCTTATGGTCTTCCTATAATTACATCTAATAAAAGCCCTATGAAGGATCTAGTTTTCGGTGAAGGAATCTTATTTGACAGTTATGATAAAGATGATATTAAGCAGGTTATAGAAAAAAATTTAGAAGAACATAAATTAATCGATATATCTCAAAAAAACTTTCAGCTTTCTAAACAATATAATTGGAAAGATAATGTCTCTAAAACGGTAGATTTTTTTAAAGCAAATATTTAGTGTTGAGTTGCTTCACCAAATGGGAATTGATTACAATCATATCTTGGTAAAGCTTGTGCACGTTTATTAATATCATTTATATCAATATCTCTTTGTTCAACATTAAAAGAAAAATCACATCCCTGATCTTCTAAAATATTTTCTGTTATATTATTAAAAGAATGAAATCCACCATATGGATAACAGAATGATTTTATACTCAGTGACCCAAGTTCATTTTCTAGGAAATCAAAAGAATTTATAATTTCTTTTTTCTGAGAATTATTAGATAGCTTTGACATTACCATGTGATTCTCTGAATGACTTCCTATCATCATTCCTTCCGAACTCATTTCTTTTAGGTTTTGTGTATTTAAGTAATAGTCATCGACAGTATAGTTATAATCAATAAATTTTTTAAATACCATATCAATTACAGACGATCTGTGTTTGTATAGAATAAAATAATTAAGTATTCTTTTTACATTTAATGTATACTGATCATTAATTTGAGTCTGGTAGGTTAGCTTTTTAAACTCTTCAACTTTTGTGTCATCAAGAAAATCATTAATCTCATTTTGAATTAAATAAGAGTATATTGACTTAGGATCAACCTTAGCTAATAAAATATGGATTCTGTGCACATCTAAAATTTTTTTGTTAATGAAAGGAGCTGTAGGAATATAAAAAATACCCCAAAGTTTTCTCTTTTTCAATTCACTAAAGACATGTTTATAATGACATAATAATCCATCATCAAATGTTAATATAACACCCTTACATCTAGACCCTTCTCTAATTGCTCTAATAAATTCTTCCCTTTCAATAAAACCATATTTATCATCAAAATAATCTAATTGTTTTATAAAAGACTCTATATCTAATCTATTTAAATTAGGGAAATCCTTATCTCTAGGTCTAACGTAATGATACATAATAGCTTTCATACCTCAAAAGCATTTATAATTGGTGATTCTTTATCAAGTATATTTTTTTTATCAAGATATCTTTCTATTTTTTGATCTAAATTATGATATGCTTGTTGAATTGATTCTTCAGTAAAATCTTTGTTTCTGTATAGTTTCCCACTAATAGATTTATTTTTTAATTTTTTAATATTCTTCACAGACTCAAAATTCTCAATCAATTTTATGCACTCTTTAGCCGAATTTTGTATCAATCTATTTCCAACTGAATGGATACTATCACCTTTTCGTATTTCCGCTCTAATTTGGTGAATTATTCCGCCAGTATCAATACCCTCATCAATATGCATAAATGTAGTGCCAATTAGCGAAAGTTCATCTTCTACAAATGGCCAAAAATTTGTTCCAGAACCCCTATAATATGGAGAGAGACCTAAATGAATATTTATAAACTTTCCTTTAAAAATTTGTAATAAATCAGATCGTATTATTGAACATCCATATGAAATTATAATATCAGGTTTTAATGAGATTATTTTATTTACATTATCTGTCAGATTTATATCCCCTCTTTGAATAAAATTTGATCTAGACTCATCTATTGTTTTATCACAAAATGATTGAAAGAAATCTATCTCTGATTCTTGCCTACCATTAAGATGTTCCATTCTTAATGAGTTATTATTCTCATTATTTACTTGCTTTGAAATATTTCCAGTTGTAGACTCACAGAATGAAGCTATTACATTAAATGAAGTCTGAATTGACATAAATTTTTTAAAAAAAATATGTCTCAACTCATCCCCTGTTAGAATAACGATTCTTTTCATTATAATCTTTGTGAAGTAGACCCAATATACAAAGGCTTCAATCTTAAGTATCCTAAAACTTTATTTATAATACTAATTATTGATGAAGCAAAAAGCTTTATTTTATCAACCTTAGCTCTTTTATCTTTATTTAATGTTAAATCACCCTTACTTCTAATATTTAATGCAAAGTTTTCAATTTTTCTTTTTCTAAATACAATGACATTATTGTAAAAATGAATGAAGTCTATATTTTTAGAATACCAGTTTGGTTGTAGAGTCAAAAAATCGCTATGATTAGCATTAATCTTGTCAATCAGATTCTTAGAAAACTCAATAAATGTTCCTTTTCTTTTTGGACCGCCACCGTACATATTTTGATATGAGCTTTCGACATCTTCAACAACATAAATACCACCTTCATTTAGAATTGGGAAAAGAATCTTAAAAGTATTCAATTGTTGATCCATAGTATGTCCTCCATCGTCAATAATAATATCTAGGTTTTTTACATAATCTGCATACTCTTTAAGAAACTTTTTATCATTTTGAGAGCCTATTTGTATATCAATATTTTTTTCTTCCAAATTTTTACAGTCCGGATTAATATCTATCCCGAATACTTCAGCATTAAAAAAATATTCTTTCCACATTTTAAGACTTCCTCCATATTGAACACCGATTTCAAGTATTCTGGGATTTCTATTACGAAATCTACTAAAATAGCTTTCATAAATTTCAAAATAATTTTCCCATTTATGTATTGAAACTTTTGATTCATCAAAAAGTTGTCTTAATGATTTATTTTCTTCTTTCCCAGTATTCGACTCTTCCATGACTATCTTTTTTTACGAAATTATTTTTATTTAATTGTTTCTCTATATTTCTGTATTCATCTTTATTCCTATCAAAGTGAATTTCAAATAATAGTTTGTTAAAACTAGTAAGGTCTAATTCATTGATAATCTCAGTTTCACCGCCCTCAATATCCATTACTAAAGTATTGAATTTAAGATTACTTTTTTGTTCTAACTCTGTTAAATTATAGCAGTTAACCAGTTTAGAATTCTCAGATTCTACAACTTTTCCACCCCAAAAGCTATTTGACTCTTCATAATACAAGTTCTTTTTGTCACTTAATGCTCCATTGAACAACTTGAAGTTAGCATGATTTACTTGCTTATTTAATTCTAAATATTCAAATTTATTTTTATCAATTTCTAATACAACATGTGCACCATTATTATTAATAATTCTATTTATTACTAGTGAAATAACTCCAATACACCCACCTAATTCAAGAACTATATCATTTTGAGTTAAATATTTTTCAATAAGAATTTTTTCATTAACCTCATACTTGTTTAACATAAATGAGTTGAATTTTGCATTTAGATTTGCAAAATAATACTTATCTATTTTTTTTGGAGAAACTATTTTAAAACCATATACTGAGAATTCATTTGACGAAAAATTTTTAATTAAAAGGGCTAAACTACTCTTAGAATATCTTAAGCAATTGTAAAAAAATAAAAAAGGATGATAAATATATATTCTGAAAATGTGATAATTAAATGGGTTAAGTAGGGTTACATTAAATTTCATTATTGAAAGAATAGTAATAAATATAAAAATATTATCAATATATTTGCTCATACACTTTACTTATGAGTAAATTATTAATTACGGGAGGTACAGGCTCTTTTGGTAAAGCATTACTTAACAAGCACCTCAATAATAAGGAATTTAAAGAAATTAGAGTCTTTTCAAGAGATGAGAAAAAGCAAGATGAGTTAAGAAAGTCACTTAATTCAGCAAAAGTAAAATTTTATCTTGGAGATGTAAGAGATCAGTCATCTTTAGATTCTGTTATAGAAGGTGTTGATTATATTTTTCATGCAGCTGCATTAAAACAAGTTCCGTCCTGTGAATTCTTCCCTTTAGAAGCTGTAAAAACAAATATTTTAGGTACAAACAATGTATTGTCTATGGCAAAGAAAAAAAATGTTAGAAAAGTTGTAGTCTTAAGTACTGACAAAGCTGCCTATCCAATCAATGCAATGGGAATGACAAAGGCTTTAATGGAAAAGGTCATGGTTGCTAACTCTAGAGATTTAGGATCTTCAAAATCAATCTTTTGTGGAACCAGGTATGGTAATGTAATGGCTTCAAGAGGTTCGGTAATACCTTTATTTATAGAGCAAATAAAAGCAAATAAGGAGATTACAATCACAAACCCAGAGATGACAAGATTCATGATGAATTTAGATAATGCAGTTGACCTGGTGTTATATGCATTTAATAAAGGGAATAATGGAGATATTTTTATACAGAAGTCACCTGCAGCTACAATTAAAACATTAGCACAAGCATTAATTGAGCTATATAACTCTAGCTCTAAAATTAAATATATTGGGATTAGACATGGAGAAAAAATGTATGAAACACTTGTTACAAAAGAAGAAATGATAAAAGTTGAGGATCAAGGTAAATACTTTAAAATTTCACCTGATGAGAGGGATTTGAACTATGACCAATATTTTTCTTCAGGGACAAGTAAATCTTCTATTGATGAATATACCTCAAATAACACAAACCTACTTAGTGTTGAAGAAATGAAAAATTTACTTATGGAAGTTCCTCAGGTAAAAACAGATATAAATAATTAACTTTTTCTCTTGAAAATATTAATTTCAGGGCATAACGGATTTGTAGGCAAGCATTTAATTAGAAAATTAAAATGTCTTAAATCAAAATATGAGATTGATTTTTTGACTAAATCTCACTTTCAATCAAATGATTTAGTTAACAAAATCTCACCTAATGATATTATATTTCATTTTTCCGGTGTTAATAGGGATGTTAACGATGAAGAAGTTTATAAAAAGAATAATAAAATAAATGAATTACTTCACTCAGTACTTGAAGAAATTAAATTTAAAGGTAAATTATTATTTACATCTTCAATTCAAGAAGATTCAGATTCACTCTACGGAAAAGCAAAAAAAAATGCAAGATTAAAATTTGAAGAACAGTCAAATTCTTTGGGATATAAGTTTTATGGTATTGTAGCCCCTAATATTTTTGGTCCATTTTGTAGACCAAATTATAATTCATTTATAGCGACTTTTTCTTCAATGATAATTAACAAAGAAACCCCCACAATTGATAATAACAAAAAGGTCTCTTTAATATATATAGGAGATTTTATTGATGAGATAGTAAAAATATTAGACTCCGATAAACTAATAGATTTAAATACAAGATCAATTGATAAGTATAATGTAAGTGAAATACTAGAGAAACTTAATACGTTTAACGATTTATATATAAATAAGGGACAAATGCCAAATGTTAGCTTATATTTTGATTTATGTCTTTTCAATACATTTAGATCTTACATTGATATTAATAGTTTCTACCCAAGAAAACATGAAGAATTCAAAGATATTAGAGGGGTTTTTTCTGAATTAGCTAGAGCTTTTTCTGAAGGACAAGTATCTTACTCTATAACAAAAAAAGGTGAGATTAGAGGTAATCATTTCCATACAAGAAAAATAGAAAGGTTTTCTGTAATTAAAGGAAAGGCTAGAATTCAGTTAAGAGAGATCCTTTCAGAAGAAGTATCAGAATTTATTATAGATGGTAATCAGCCGTCTTATGTTGATATGCCAGTTTGGTATACTCATAATATTCAAAATATTGGTGATGATGATTTAATAACAGTTTTTTGGATAAATGAGCATTATCAAGAAGATACATCTGACACCTATCTAGAAAATGTTTAATTTTAATGTTAATTATGAGTTCTAAAAAAATAAATTTATTAACTGTAGTTGGCACTAGACCAGAAATTATCCGTTTATCTAGTATTATAAATAGATTAAATAGATCAAAATCAATTAAGCATACTTTGGTTCATACCGGTCAAAATTATGACTATAATTTAAATGAGGTTTTTTTTAAAGACTTAAAGATTAATAAACCAGATATATTTCTTGAAGCGGCATCTGATAGCCCATCTAAAACTATTGGACAAATTTTAATTAAAATAGATTCTGTATTAGAAGATCTTAAGCCAGATGCAATGCTAATTTTAGGAGATACAAATAGTTGTTTATCAGCAATAGCAGCTAAAAAGAAAAAAATTCCAATATTTCACTATGAAGCAGGAAATAGATGTTTTGATCAAAGGGTTCCCGAGGAAACAAATAGGAAAATTGTTGACCATATTGCAGATATTAACCTAACATATAGTAGTATAGCTAGAGACTATCTTTTAAATGAAGGTCTTAACCCCGATAGAACCATTAAGATTGGATCACCTATGTACGAAGTTTTGAATTCTCAAAAAAAAGAAATTAATAATTCAAAAATCTTGAAAAAATTAAAATTGGACTCAGGAAACTATTTTTTAATTTCTTGTCACAGGGAAGAAAATGTAGATAATGAGAAAAATTTCAATTTGCTAATCGAATCTTTAAATGAATTAGCAAAAAAATATAAAATACCAATTATTTTCCCTATTCACCCAAGAACAAAAAAAATATACAAGAAAAGTAAGTTAAAGGCAAATAAGCTTGTAAATTTTATTGACCCTCTTGGTTTTATTGATTATA
>CESQ01432518.1_pt1 | contig 24573 bp, 25 predicted proteins | sample 361401 | NCBI WGS metagenome assembly CESQ01 (sample SAMEA2622119, study PRJEB7988) | marine metagenome | isolation source: saline water (ENVO:00002010), including | reverse complement strand
CTAAGCCCCCAGCCCCAGCGCCAGCACCCAACAAAGCCCCTGATGAAATCGAGAACGCTGTAGACTCTAATGCTACACAGATGAAGAAGAAGCGTATGGGCAAGAAGAAGCTACGAAGAGGTGCAGGTATGCAAGTGGCATCCTCGTCACAAGGTTCAGGCTTAACGATTAATAAATAAGGATTGACCTATGAATTACGATCAAGGCGCAGCCAAAGCCTACGAGAATATGGCATCGGATCGTGATGTATTCTTAACTAGAGCTAGGACTTGTGCAGAACTAACGATCCCCACCCTCATGCCCAGAGATGGTCATACAGGTTCAACCCAGTATGATACACCTTACCAAGCAGTGGGTGCGAGAGGTGTCAACAACCTAGCCTCTAAACTCTTAATGACTTTGCTACCGCCAAACAGTCCTTTCTTTCGTTTAACTATTGATGACTTTGATTTAGTAGAACTAGCAGGTAATGCTAGAGGTAAAGCAGAGGATGCACTGGCTCGTATTGAACGATCAGCCGCACAGGTAATTGAATCAAAAGCTATTCGAGTACCGACCTTTGAGATGTTAAAGCAACTCATCGTATCTGGTAATGCTCTTATACATATGCCACCAGAAGGTGGGATGAAAGTCTTTAGGTTAGACCGTTACGTTGTGAAGCGTGACACTATGGGGAACATTCTTAAGATTATTGTGAAAGAGACAATAGCTTATGAAGCGTTACCTAAAGAAGTTCGAGAGGCTCTACTGGAAACAGAAGGGTATCAAGAACAGATAGAGAAGAAAGAGTGTGATCTTTACACTTGCATCAAACGTGAAGGTAAGAAATTCATGGTGCATCAGGAAGTCCATGGTGTAGTAATACCTAAGACTACTGGTAGTTACCCTCAAGATAAACTCCCTTGGTTAGCCTTACGATTTATCGCTGTAGATGGTAATGACTATGGTCGATCATACGTTGAAGAAATAGTAGGTGATCTTAAATCTCTTGAAGCTTTGACTCGTGCTATCGTAGAAGGTTCTGCGGCTAGTGCTAAGTTGCTCTTCATGGTACGACCCAATGGTACAACAAAGATACGGAACATTGCAGACAGCTCAAATGGCGCTATCATCTCTGGTGATGCCAATGATGTATCTACACTGCAAGCTAATAAGTTTAACGACTTCCGTGTTGCTCAAGAAACAATGAACACCATAACGCAAAGGTTATCTTATGCGTTCTTATTAAATAGTTCAGTGCAGCGTCAAGCTGAACGTGTGACTGCTGAAGAAGTACGTTACATGGCACAAGAACTTGAGACTGCTTTAGGTGGTATCTACTCTGTGTTATCACAAGAGTTCCAATTACCTCTTGTTAATCTGCTCCTTGCGAAGATGCAGAAAGAAGGTAAGATGCCTAAGTTCCCTAAAGATACTCTGAAGCCTCAGATTGTAACTGGTTTAGAAGCTCTTGGCCGAGGTCAGGACTTGAATAAACTACAAGCATTCTTGCAATACTTACAACCGTTAGGTCAACAAGTCATTGCACAAGAGTTAAATATTGATGACTATATAGATCGCTTAGGCGCATCTTTAGGAATTGATACACAAGGATTAATTAAGTCGCCTGAACAAAAACAACAAGAAATGATGGCAGCCCAAGAAGCCCAACAACAACAGATGATGGCGCAGATGGCTGAGAAAGGTGTAGCACCTGCTGTAAAAGGTATGGTGGATGCAGCTAGTCAACAGGCAGAAGAATAACCTTAAACTAAAGAGACTATTTATATGAGTACAGAACAACTATCTACACACGAAGAAGTAGCTCCTGATGCTGAAGCCCAAGCCGCACACGAAGCGGAGATGGTAAAGGTAGCAGATGAGCTAGAAGCAAAGAACAACCCTGATGCAGAGCAACGCCCTGACTGGCTTCCTGAGAAGTTTAAGGATGCCGAGCAGATGGCAGAGGCCTACGCTCACCTAGAGAAAAAGCTAGGAGGAGAAGAACCAGCAGAGCAATCACAACCTGAAGAAGCTTCTGAGGAAGTATCGGAACAGGCTGATGCGAGTGATGTTAAGGAAGCTGTAGAAAATGCTGGTGTAGATTTTGATTCATTACAAAACGAATACAACGAACAAGGAGGACTCACGGAAGCTTCTATGGCAAAGCTAGAGGAAGCAGGGTTCTCACAAGATTTGGTAAACAGTTGGATTAAGGGTCAAGAAGCCCTTGCCGCTAATTACCAGAGTTCCATCTACGAAAGCGTGGGTGGAGAAGAAGCTTACGGGCAGATGATTGATTGGGCAGGTGATAACCTTAGCCAAGCTGAGGCCGCAGCCTTTGATCGTGCAGTAAGCTCAGGAGACTTAGATGTCGTCAAGTTGGCCGTAGCTGGACTACGCTCTCAGTATCAAGCTGCTGAAGGCTCTGCTCCCACTTTAGTTAGTGAGAGTCAGTCAGCATCTTCAACAGGTGGTGTGTTCAATTCGTGGGCTGAGGTAACTCAGGCTATGAGTGACGCCCGATACCAGAGTGATAAAGCATATCGCCAACAAGTTTCTGCCAAGATTGGTAGGAGCGACTTGCAACAATAGTCTCTTTGGCCTCCTTCGGGAGGCTTTTTTAATTCTAACAAGTAACTACGAACACGATTACTATTACCTTTGACCCTCTGCGGAGGACAATCCTAGAGAACGAATGAGTGTTAGGTGACTGACTAGAATATCATTCATTTAAACATTTAACTAAAAGGTAAAATATTATGTCAAGTAACTATTCTGCTCCCTCACGGTTGGGGGAAAATGCAGGTACTTCAACTAACGCTAAAGAACTTTTCTTAAAAGTCTTTGCTGGTGAAGTTCTAACTGCATTCAACACTAACAACATCGCTATGCCATTGCACCGTGTACGTTCTATCTCTAGTGGTAGTTCTGCCCAATTCCCAATGACAGGCTTGTCTACTACTGCAACTCTTGCCGCTGGTAATGAAGTTGTACCTACAGCTATCGCTCACAGTGAGAAAGTTGTAAACATCAATGACCTTCTAGTGTCTTCTGCTTTCATCGCAAAAATTGATGAAGCTATGAACCACTACGATGTACGTTCAATCTACTCTACTGAGATTGGTACTGCATTGGCTAAGGCTGCTGATATTGCTATCTTCGCTGCTATCGAAGCTGCTACTGATGACACTGCTGAGTACGCTCAAGGTGCATCACAAAACAACGCTGACATCGAGATTGCTGGCACTGGCGCTGCTTCAACTGGTACTAACGTAGCTGACGCTATCTTTGGTGCTTTAGAAGCTCTTGATACTAAGAACGTAACTGGTGAGAAGTCTATCGTATTAGATACTGACACTTACTACCGCTTGTTCACTGGCACTGTTTCTAACCTTGCTGGTGTTATGAGTTCTGACTTCGGTACTGGCGGTAACTTAAACGCTGGTAAAGTTCCTCAGATCGGTGGTGCTAATGTCTTCATGTCTAACAACTTACCTTCAGGTGCTAAAGGCTTAGTCTTCACTAAAGACGCTGCTGCAACTGTTAAGTTATTAGACTTGGCTGTTGAGTCTGAGTACCAAGTTTCACGACAAGGTACTTTAATGGTAGCTCGCTACGCAATGGGTCATAGCTCATTACGTCCTGAGTGTGCTGTTAAATTGGTCAACGCATCTTAAGTTGATACTCTTTGGAAGCTCCCCTTCGGGGGAGTTTTCCTCTTTATTTTTTCATTGAGGTAAACATGACAACTCCAACAACAGAACTAGAAGCAGTTAATATTATGCTTTCTACTATTGGTGAAGCACCAGTAAACAACCTAGACTCTGGGTTGGTAGATGCTGAGACTGCTGAGACCATCCTCAAGAATGTTTCCAGAGATGTTCAATCACATGGATGGAACTTTAACTCTGAACCAGATTACACCGTTGCGGCTGACTCTAGCGGCAATGTTATTCTCCCTACGGAGATTGTAAGAGCTGACTTAGCAAACTCTGAGACTAAGTACAGAAGCTCTAAGAACGAATACATACAACGTGGTAATAAGATGTATGATAAGGTCAACCATACTTACAACATAGGTAAAGCCCTCAAGCTAGATGTTGTCGTCTTATTAACCTTTGACTTACTTCCCGAAATAGCAAGGCGCTATATAGCAATCAAAGCAGCTCGTATCTTTCAAGAGCGAGTAGTAGGAAGTACAGAACTATCACAAATGAATAGGAACGATGAACAGCAAGCTTGGTTCGCCCTCCAAGAGATGGAAGGGGACAATGGCGACTATAATATATTCGATGACTACAGTACCGCAAGTGTACTCAATCGTGGCATCGGCACAAAGGTGATTTCAAATGGCTCTAGTTTCTAAAAGCATTCCTAACTTTATCAACGGGATTTCTCAACAGCCTCCTAGTTTACGTTTAGCAAGCCAAGGAGAAGTACAGGAAAACGGTTACTCTGATATAGTAGAAGGCTTAAAGAAACGCCCACCCACCAAGTTTAAAAGAAAGTTAAATACAGGCAGCCCTGCAAGTAGCACTTACTTAACAGCTACTCAGCTATCAACAGCACACATCCACACGTACAAGAGAAGTGCTACAGAACAGTTTACCGTTATCCTTGTACCAGCAACTCCTAAGCTCTACGTCTATGACATTGAAGGCAGACTTCGGTACGAGTCAGGCGTAGCAAGTTGGGATGCAGCAGGATCACAGATAGCCACTAACTCAGATACAGCTACACTTAGTGCATACTTTGGCACAAGCCTTAACAACCAACAAGTTACGGCAACCTCTGTTGCGGACTACACTTTTTATGTCAATAAAGAAAAGGTTGTGGCTAGAGATGAAACTTCTCCTGATAATGTAAGACCTCACGAAGCTTTGTTTTACATGAAGCAGATGAACTACTCTAAAACTTATAGCTTTGAACTCAACCTAGCAGCAGCCAGCCCAAATGATGGTGTTATTGGGAGAGCCGCAACTAAAGATGGCGGAGGAGATGATGGCTATCAAGAGGCAATGGGGTTAAAAACTTCTGAATATTTTAGGGTTACTGTTGATGGGCAGGCTGTTAAACCTCATCAATATCTCGTATCAAGTAATGACAACTACGTAGTAAGCGGTAATGGTGCAAACAGTGTGCTTTCAATATCAAATCAGACTTCTGAACTAGCAGCAAACAACGTAACAACCCAAAGAAATAATAATGATCCTTTCGTGGTCTTTAAAACTACAACCACTACTGCCGATGATTTTACAATCTCTGTATCAGACGACAACGGGGGTAATGACTTCTTTGGTTTTAAAGATACAGTACCTACTTTTACAAGTTTACCGAAGTATTGCGTTAGTGGTTTTACTATTCAAGTTATAGGCGATAACCAAAAGAAAGAAGATAATTTTTATGTAAAGTATGAAGGTGATAACACAGCAGGTACATGGAGAGAATGCCCAGCACCCTCAAGACCTAATAGTAACCAGTACCACGCCTTTACTACTTCTACGATGCCCCATACTTTAATACAAAATGCTAATGAAAGCTTTAGCTTTACTACAGGTGCATGGGATGACAGGAAAGCAGGAGATGATGATACTAACCCTTTCCCAAGTTTTGTCGGAGGAAAGATTAACGATGTCTTCTTCCACCGCAACCGCTTAGGTTTCCTATCGGATGAGAATGTAATCTTTAGTGAAGCTAATGGTTACTTCAATTTCTTTAGAACAACTGTACGCTCACTCCTCGACTCTGCTCCTATTGATGTAGCAGTCAGTCAAAATGAAGTATCAATACTAAAGGCTGCTGTACCATTCCAAGAGCAGCTCCTACTGTTCTCTGAAATTAACCAATTCACCTTATCCGCTGACCAGCTCCTCACACCAGCAGAAGTGTCTATAGATACCTCTACGAACTTTGAGTGTGATTTAACAGCAAAGCCAGTAGGTGCAGGTAACAGTGTATTCTTCTCAGTACAGAACGGAACGTACTCAGGAATACGGGAGTATTACACGACAGGCGATACAGAAGTAAAAGACGCTAACCTCATCACTGCACATATTCCAAACTATCTTGCAGGTAGTGTGAAGCAGATGATAGCCTCTACTAACGAGAACCTTTTGCTAGTAAGAACTTCAACAGATGCAAAAGAGTTATACGTCTATAAGTGGTATGAAAACGAGACTGAGCGTTTACAAAGCTCTTGGTCTAAATGGAAGTTTGATGCTAACATCGCTCACGTTGCTTTTAATAACGAAGAGATATTCATCGTATTTGAAGATGGTCGATTTGAGAACATGACTTTAACTTTAGATGCTCAGTTGCTCAACATCTACCCTATACACCTCGATCATCAGCAGAAGTTTACAAGTGGCGCTCCTTCTATGGGCTACACTGACAGTAACCTTGTGTACTACAACTCTAAAGGTGAACAGGTAACAGCAACGACAGTAGGGACTTCTTCAATCCCCGTCTATGGTGGCATACCATACACCTTCAAGTATCAACTCTCCGAGCAAGTCTTTAAACCAGCTCAAGGTGATGCTTCGGATATAGCAAGATTTCAATTACGAACCATATCATTTACATACAACGACACTGGGACTTTTACAGTTACCCAAACTAACGGTAGGCGTGATCCTACATCAGCAGTCTTTACTGGTCGATTGTTAGGCGATTTAGATAATATCCTTGATCAATCAGCAGTAGATACTTCAGGTAACTTTAAGGTCGGTGTTCAATCACAAGCCAAAGAAGCTAAAATAGAGATCACAAACGCCTCACCGCTTCCTTCGATATTTCAGAAGGCAGAGTGGGAAGGCTTTGTCGTACTCAGATCAACAAGGATATAGCATGGGACACCATTATAGGAAGAGTGAGTTCTTGGACTGTCGTGAGATAGCCCCTCTCATGCGTTCTCAGGACGTTACGGAGATAACCTATAGTAATGGGTTGACTCCGCTAGAGTCCCTCCAAGGGGCTTACAATGCGTCTGAGGTGTGTAACTCAATCATCCATGCTGATGGCAGTGTTGTAGGAATGTTTGGTGTAGCGAACAACGGTGTCTTTGGTAGCCCTTGGTTACTAGGCACAGATAAGATTATAGAAACAAGAAATGAATTTATCCCTCAAGCAAAGACATGGGTAGAGGATATGAACAATATCTACCCTCTCTTGCTTAATTTCGTTCACGTAGATAATACAGTATCGAAGAAGTGGCTTAAATCATTAGGATTTGAATTCATAAAACTAGAAGAAGAATACGGAGTAGGGAAACAGCCCTTCTACCAATTTGTGAGGATTAAGAAATGTGTGACCCAATGACTTTAGCCATTGCATCAGGAGGTTTGTCTACGCTAGGAGCTATCGAAGGCTACAACGCTCAAAGAGATGCTTACAAGGCTAACGCAAAAGCGGCCAATCAAGCCAAAATAGATGACGATCGTAGGATCAATCTACAAGAGGCTCAAATACAAGAGCAAGCAGCGCAGCAGAAGATAAGCCAAGACCTAGAGACACGACAGATAGCTTCAAGAGCGCAAGCAACTGACTCAGGTGGTTTCTTGAACAACAATGCTGTCATGCAAGACATCATGAGACAAGGTTTAGTTGCTAACAACATGACCTCACAGAACCTTGAGCGTCAGCAAGCACAGTTAGGGGAAGAGCGCATAGGAGCTGAACGAAGAGCGCAGTCTCGTATTAACTCTGTAGCTAGGCCTAGCAGAACTGGAACAGTATTACAGATAGGGTCGGGTGCAACAAGTGCTGGCACTAGCTACCAGACAATGAAACCATAGGAAATAAACATGGCAACATCAATAAGTAAATCAGTGAACTACAAGCAAGCTGCGGCTGCCCCTGATTACCAAGTTGCAGCAAGACCTGTCGATACCTTTGTACAAGGTGAGAGGAACACTAAAGGAATGCAAGTAGCTGCGGCTCTTGAGCAAGCCTCTGGTGCAGTTGCTCGGTATGGGCAAGTACAGGCAAGTAAGAAAGAACAGCAGATAACTAATTTAGAGTTATTAAGAGCTTCTAACTACGCTAGTGAGTTTGAGGCATCAGTAAAAGAATTCGCAGAGACTTACGATTACGGTATTGTAGATGGTGCTAGACCTTCTAGTGATGAAGTATGGGCAGCATACACAAGCAGCAACCCTGAGTACCAAGATGCTTTATCTAAACTAACTACAGATGCAGGCAGGAATGCCCTTAATAAATCTATAGGTAATGTGTTTTATTCTACTTACGGGGGAGCTTCTAAAGCTTTTGAGTCAAGTGAAGAAGATGTAGAGCTTGGTAATTATGCTAGTAAAGAATTAGCTAAAGTAGACCTTAGTGCAGACGATCCTAAGTTCTTTGACGTATTTAAAAATATTGATAATTCTATACAGTCTATGGATAGATCACCCCAACAAGCAAAGCAACTTTTGATGGATGCGGCTTTACGAGCTGCTAATGAAAATGAAGACTTTAGATTGTACTCCTTGTTGCTAGGTGAAGTAGAAGGTAGGCCAACAATACTTTCTGATACAGAGTATAAGATAGCTTTTAACCAAAGAGGGGCAGTAGAATCAAGACTTAGAGCAAAGAAAAACAGATTAGATAATGAAAAGGCTGATGCTGTTAAAGCTGCTCAAGTAACCCTACGGACAGCTATAGGTAATCTTTTCGTTAATAAAGATGCTACACAAGAAAACATTCTTGCTGTCGTGCAGACTGCTGAAGAAGCTGGTTTAAGTACGGCTGCTTCCGATGCAGATAAGATACTAAAGGCTTACAAGAGTATTTCTACAGAAGAGATTGACCCTGAAGAAAGAATAAGACTCCACCAAGCTTACCAAGAAGCTCCTGATAAAATGGAGTGGCTAAGTGCAAATGCTAAGTTTTTAAATGAGTCAATGTTAAATACTTTTTTATCACAAGCCCCAAGAACATCACCTTACAATGAAACGCCATATAAAAATGGTATAGAGGTAATGAAAAGTATTGTTAAAGACCCTGATGCTTTGTTCTTTTCTTCACTACCTCAATACGCAACTTTAATTCCTATGTTTGAGGAAGAATTTCAAAGTCTATCATCTAGTGCTGAGTGGACTTCTATGTCAACAACACAACAAAATGATGCTGTGTTTGCTATTATTAATAAACTGCAAGGGTACAAAGCTAATATACCTGACCCAGAAGATACGGGTAGGATAGCAAGCCCCTCTGAAGTGAGGATGCTAAATACACCACAAAAGTTACCGCCTAACGCAAAAGCTATCCAAATGTGGAAACAAGCTTCTAAAAACGGCACAGAGCAGCCTAACGCAAAATTTATGGAAGACTGGAATTCTTATGAAGGGGTTGGGCTTATAATACCTGACGCACCCATGCTTGAAGGTTCTACGCCGCCCCCTCCACCAGAGCAAGAGAGTGAAGAAGTCATTACAAGGTTCTTTAGCCCTGAAGATGTCGAAAGTATACAAGATGAAGTTATCTCGCTTACTAACACATTCTTAGAGGGTGAGCCTAAAAGGGATGACTTTAGACAGACTCCTACTGGTAGTCGTGAATACAAGAAAGCGAAGGCAGACTTTGATAGGCTTGAAGACCTTAGAGATCAACTTAAACAAGCAGATGAGCAAGGGTTTGCCCCTTACTTTGAAAATTTACTGAGTAGGTATGATGATAATTCTAAGTTCAATATTGAAGGTGATAAAATAATAGGCTCTGAAATGAGGAAAGCTCATAAAGAAGAGCTTAAACAAATTAGAGAGCAATTAGAACAACTACGCGCTCAATCTAAATAGGAAACATTATGGCTGAGTATGATTGGACATCCCTATCAGATGAAAGTGAAATCATTACTAATAAACAAGAATATGATTTTACCAATTTAAGTGGGGATGTTATCGAGGCAGATATAAAAACTGCTCAACCTAAAGAAGCAGAAGAACAAGAAGAAGGAACTACATTTTTTCAAAACATTGCAGAGTTACCTGAAGCTGCTGTCAAAGGTATCGGCTCAGCTATTAAAGAAACAGGCGAGTTTTTAGAAAGTGTAGTACCTCTCGGTGGTTTTTCTATAACAGATGAACAAGACAGTGACGTACTAAAGTCTTGGCAAGATGAGAATGGAGTACACTTATTCTCTGTCTTTGGTAATAAAGTAGCTTACGTCAAACCTGACGAGTGGTCTGACCTTCAAGCTCTTAATGCTGCTAATCTTATTGACACTAATAACCTCTTACCTACTCGTGATGATGGTCTTGACACACCTACAGGGCAATTCGCAGCCCCAGTAGTACAGTTCATTGGGGGCTTTGTAGGCGCAGGTAAATTCCTTAAACCTTTTCAAGCGACTACGGGTGCAGGTAAAGTCCTTAAAGCAACAACCCAAGGCGCACTTGCTGATGCTATTGTCTTTGATCCCCATGAAGAACGCCTTTCTAACCTTGCCCAACACTTTGGTATTGAAACAGCACTGACAGACTACTTAGCTGCTGATCCTACCGACAGTGCAGCAGAGGGTAGATTTAAGAATGCAATCGAAGGTTCGGTTGTTGGTTTGACTTTAGAGTTAGTATTCAAGTTAGCACGAGCTACTAAGAAAGCTAGAGATGCTAAGAAAGAAAACATTGCAGGTAACACAGAGAAAGCGGCTACCTTAATGAAAGAGGTAGCTGATGAAATAGAAGAAGCCGAACAACTTATACCTAAAAAAGAAGATGGTGCTACTTATAAAGATGAAGCTAAGATAGAACCTAGTAGACCTGAAGATATTAGAGTTAAAGGTATTGACGAAGAAACAAGCATACCAAACACCAAGGAAGCCTTAGACGAAGCTACAAAGGATGCTAGGGCTGAACGAGGAAGCTTACGCACAGGCGAAGATATAATAACTATTCCTGTAGCTACGGCTGTGAAGAAAGGTCAGGTGTTAATTAACCAGCTTATAAAAGACCCTAACTTTAACAAAGGCTCATTACTAGACTTTGTGAAGAAGTTAGGTAAGTTAAATACTGACAGCACTTTCTACATGGGTATACGAGGTTTAGGTGACAACATTCTTGATGCTCACAATAACTTAGTCAACACGGCTGCATACAAAGCTAAAGATGAAGCAACAGTTCGTAAAGCAAATGAACTAGCAGAAGCATATAGACAGACTTATGCGTATCACCAAGGACTCCTAAGTGACTCAGGCAGAATACTTAGATATTCACAAGAAGACCTTAACAGTATGCCTTCTGACTTATTAGCCTTAGACGGGGATGCTCTTAGCCAAGCTATCTTTAATGCTGCAAAAGATAACCCTCGTAATGCCAAACTTAGAGATAAATTTAAGAATAAGATTGAGCAGTTTAACGAATACTACGTTGGTAACTTACTCTTCTCATGGAAGACGCAGATGACCAACATCATGGCTAACACCTTAATGCCTCTTATAGATACCTTTGAACAGTTCGGGGGTGGTCTGATTGGCACAGTTAGGGGGGACAAAACACAATTAGTAGACGCAGCAAGACAGACCTATGGGTACGGCAAGTACGCAGGGACTTCTATGAAAGCTGGTTGGGAATCATTAATGACGGCTAAGAACGTCATCGACCCAGAGTTTAAAGTCCGTGAAGAAGTTGACGGACAAGTAGATCGTATTTCTGTCGGCACTAAAGATATAGACTTACGCAAACTCAGTTGGGAAGAAGCTAGGAATATGCCTCTTTCGGATTGGGTGGGTAACACCTTCAGGCTTTCCTTTAGAGGACTTGCGGCTGGTGATGAGATGTTTAAGCAGCTCACCTTTAGGTCAGTAGCCTATAGAGAAGTTGTTAAAAAGTTTAAAACAGAAGGTAAGTTTCAAGATGTGACAGCTAAACAGTTTGATGCTTTAGTTGAAAAAGCAGTGGATGATGTTGTAGCAGATGCTATAAAAATGCAAAAAGATAAAACAGTTGTAAATCCAATAGCTGAAACTGCCCTTAGAAGAGCCAGAGAAAATACTTTTACTGAACCCTTAAAAGGTATTGGTAAAGATGTTCAGGTTCTAGTCAATAAGTACCCTGCTCTTAGAGTAGTAGCACCCTTTATCAGAACTCCTATTAACATATTTAAGTGGCCTTTAAGACGGGCTTTACCTATGTTATCTACTCGTCAAAAAGAAGCTTGGAGGCAAGGTGGGGCTGCAAGAGATAGGGTCATTTTTGAAACTGGCTACATGGTAACTGCTCTATACCTACTACAACAAGCTATCAATGAAAAGGTAACCTTTACAGATGTAGAGGGTAACGAGTCAGAGGTCTATCGCTTTCAAAGTACATGGTCTTCGATGAGTTACAACGCTCAACAAAACAAAAGGTTGTCAGGCGTTACTCCTCATAGTGCTTATATACTTGGTAAATTTAGAAGCACACGAAGGGGTGATCCCGCAGATACTATTATTACAACTTTAACAGGTATTAGAGATTTACGCGAAGCAGGTAAATATGCAGAAGCCGATGAGCTATCAATGGCAATCTTAGCTTCTTTTATAAACCTAGCTCAAAATAAAACTTTCATGCAAGGTGTTACAAATTTTGTAGAGGCTGTTAATAGCCCTGAGAACTTTGCTGAAGCTTACGCTGAAGGTTTTGCTAGAAGCCTCTCTCCACAAATAATTACTATGTTTAATGACGATCCTTACTATAGAGATGCTCAAGGGCTGTATGAAAACTTTATAAGTAAAGTTCCATCACTATCTGAGAACCTTCCCGCTAAAAGAGACATCTTAGGGAAGCCTATTCTTAGACCTGAAGATGGTTTAGCCCCCTCAAGCTTAGTCTCAAACAATGTAGTTAGATTAGAGTTTGCTGATATACAAAGCTCAGTAGCTCAGATACCTGAGAGGGAAGATAATGGCATCCTTAATTGGAAAGATGACAGGTATATTATAGGCGGTGTTTCGGCTTACGATAGGTACAGTGAGCTTGTGGGTACAATAAAGGTGGCTGGTAAAACACTTGAGGATCGCTTAGAGGCACTTATTCAATCTAAGGACTACAAGAATAAAGCCACAACAACATCTGTATTTTCTGATGCGACTTACAAAGGGAGTAAAGAGGATGCAATCTTAGATGTAATTACTAAGTATCGACAAAAGGCAAAAGCCCAAGTTCTTAAAGAGTATAAAAAGACAGGTATTAGAGCTGTCTACGAACAGCATCAAATTAATAAGAAGGCTGCTCTTAATAAGAAGTTTAAAGATAGGGTAAACACTGATGTTGATAGCATCATCAAAGAATACAAATCAAACAACTAGGAAAAACAAATGGCATATTCATATACTCAATACACCGTAGCATCTAGTAATGACACCACTACTACCTACGCTACACCCCCGTATAGGTCGGGGAAGGCGGCTACCGATATAAGTGTTGCCGTTGATGGTGTCACTAAGACAGTCACTACTGACTACACTATAAGTGGTACTTCAGTTACCTTTACTGTAGCTGGCGCACCTTTAGCTAACTCAGTAGTCCGTATTGCAAGGAACACTTCACAGAACGCAGCTCCTTCAGATTACTCTGAGAACACCATACTAACCTCAGCTCAGCTTAACGCTACCCAAGAGCAGCTATTCTTTATGGCTCAGGAAGCGATTGACACGGCCTCTGAGACTAACTTAGCAGGTTTGACGTTCTACTCATCTTCTACTTCAGCACCTACTAGCCCTTCTTTGGGGGATCTTTGGTACGATACATTTAATAAGTACCTTAAGATTTACAATGGTAATGAGTGGGAGTTAGCCACACCTACTAATGAGTCATTTACATATACTTCTTTTACTGGTGAATCGGGTACTTATAGTTATGTAACAATAGCTAATCTTAACACTGAAGCTCTTGTTTTCTTAAACGGAGTTAAGCAAGTAAGAGATACAGTTAAGGCTAACCTCTTAGCTTCCTCTGGTGCTAAAGATTACTTTATAGACACTGAAAATAAAAGGCTTTACTTTAAAACTTTAGGAGCAGATTCTGTTGTAGAAGTAGTTCTAGCAGCAGCTACCCTTGGCACAGCAAAAAGCACGAAGATAGACACCTTTACTGCTACAGCAGGTCAGACTGTGTTTAACCTTTCAAACAGCTACTTACAAAACACTAACTCAGTCAACATCTTTGTAAACGGTGTACGTCAATCTGCTTTTACTGAAACAGATAACAACACGGTTACTTTAACAAACGGAGCTAGTGTAGGTGATGAGGTTGTTGTCATTATTAATCTATATGACACGGTTCAAGGAAGTATAGATTCTGTTAATGTAACACACACCCCCGCTGGTACTGGAGCAGTAGCTACAACACTAAAGGCTAAGCTAGATGTTACTGTATCTGTAAAAGACTTTGGTGCAAAAGGTGATGGTGTTACAGACGACACCTCAGCATTCAACGCAGCCTTTGCCTCAATAGAGAGTGGCACTATCGTTATCCCTTACGGTACTTATAAAGTTGGGGATATAACTATATCGGAAAAGAACAATACTACTAGCAACATAATCGGCTACTTAAATGTTGAAGGTAATGGAGCTAACTTAATACCTGCTAGTTCAAATAATAAATTTATACTTGCGGCCTGTAAGCACGTTAATGTTAGTGATTTAGATTTTATACAGCATACATTATGCTTCCGAGGTGTTTGGTTCACTAGCATAACAAACTGTAAGTTCCCTGTTGTAAAGATGGGCGATGTCACTCACTCAGGCAGTTGGATGACTCATGTATGGAACACTTTTAATAATTGTTTCTTACAGACTGTAATTGTAGATGCCCTTGCTGGATTCTCTAATGCCAATACTTTTAATGATTGTAAATTTAGAGGAGATAGTGGGCAAGGATTTTCTGGTAATGCCATTTATGCTCTTGAGTTTAACAGTAATACCTCAAACAGTTTAGGTGGAGCTAACTGCCAAAACTGGGTAATACGTGGTGGTGATATTAGTGGTGATGCTGGTTACACTAAAGTCTATAACATAGGTGCAAGCAATACTACAAACGATATAGACCTTACTTTTGATGGGGTCTACTTTGACTTTGAAACTCCTGAAGCTCCTACTAGAGATAAAGCCCACGTAAGAGTTTTAAATTCACAGGCTTCAAACATACCGCCTTACTCAGTTCCTTTTAGTGATGCTTTAAAGAATCCTACTGATCTTTGGCGTAGTGATAGAAGCGTCAAACACGCAGCTACTACTAGCCTAAACTTACTTAACAACGGTGACCTTAGAGTAGGCACTACAAGTTGGTCAGGATCAGGTAGGTTATTTAGTAATTTAAACTCCGCAACTCTCACTGAACAAAGTGGGGGAATTAGTGGTAGATATTTAAACATTAATCAAACTAATGCTGGCTCTAATGCTGTTTATATGCAAGCTACTCTACCTGAAGCATCTGTAGCTACTGCTGTTTTAATAGCTAAAAGTGCTACAGGCGCTACACAAACAGTTAGAGTGGGTGCTTTTGGGCTGTACTATGATTATGTATTATCACCTTCAGAATGGACTGTGTTTACTTCTAGTGACTCTACAATGGAAGCTGCGGGTACTGTTACCGTCACTATAGGCGGAGATAGTAATGCAGCTTTTAACATAGATTTAGCTTATGCGTCTGTTGCAGCAGGGGAAGGCAGTTCTTTAATTTTACCTGCTACCCCTCAAGATAAAAACTATCATTTAGCTAACATTAACATAGCTTCTATAGCTAATGGAGCAACACACACTGAAACTGTTACAGTAAGCGGGGCAGCTCAAGGAGATTTTGTTCAAGCTTCCTTTGGCGGTGACATTTTAGGTCTTGAAGTAACAGCTTATGTCAGCGCTACAAACACGGTTAAGCTACTCCTAAGAAACAATACTGGAGGTTCGGTAGACTTATCTGCGGGTAACTGGCGGTTCTTGGTAACTAAGAAAATATATTAAACAAAGGACAAACTAATGACAGAAATATCAAGATCGGCACAGATTGCTAAAAGCGGTAAAGAATTCGCAAGCGTAAACGATTTCGATACCGTAGCAAACGCTGTTGCACATTGTAATACTAATAACCTTCCTTTGTACTGGCCTGAAGTAAAAACAGTAACAGGGAATGTTCCTAACTTTCACAGCGTTAAACACTTTGGGTCAGGTGGTTTAAAACGAGGTACTAACACTTGGTACGTTGAACAGTCTCCTAACCAAGAAGATAGAAGGCTTTATGTCAGCACTGCAAGTGGTGCGGCTACTAATGATGGTTTAGATACTACTTTTCCTTTAGCGGCAGAGCCAGCAGCTTTAACTGCAATGCTCACCATTAACCCTAACCACGATGAAAAGGGGTACATCACACTAAAGAGTGACCACATTATCACTGATGCTAGTATGATGCAGGTTTACAAAGTTAATGCTGGTTGGGTTGTAATCGAAGGTGATGGTACTTTTGGTAACTCTGGTTATCAAGAGGATAATAGTCGGTTGGCACAGCCTCTTTCTAATACTACAGGTTTTACTACAGCGTGGGAAGATGGTAATGGCGCTCAGATAACAGACTTTACTGCAACACCAGCAGGGCAAAACGCAGTTCCAGTTGCAGATGATTTAACTGCTTCGACAGCTTCAAGGTATATTGTAGCGCAAGAAGCTAATGCTCCAGAACTAGCTATCTTTGTTGATGGTAAAAATAGATTAGATAGGCTTTATAGTATTACTAACTCTACTGGGTATATTGCTAATTATGCTGGAGGTAAAAACTTTAGAGATGATGGGTCTGCCTCAAGACCTCTTTATTGTAGCGGTGGTTATGTAAGAGCTAGTAGAACTATATGGGACACTTTCTCAGCTTCTTGTTATATTTCAAGAGGGGCTGGAGCGCATTTAGGAAATAGCCTTTTTATTAATAGAAGGGCAGGGAATGGTAATGGTTCTTTAGTAGCGTCAAGAGGAGCTTCTATTGAAGGTATGAGTTGTGAGTTTCATAACTGTGATTATGCTATTGAAGTTAAACGTGCAGGTTCAAGCCTTAATGTACATCGTGCTGTATTTACTAATACTACTTCTACAATAGCCCTTGTTCATAGAGGGGGTACTTTATCCGCTGACGGTTGTTATGCTTTTGATACTGTAAATGAAGGTTTTACCGTAGCTGATGCAGGTACACTTTCTTTAGGAAGTGGTGGTACTGCCTATGGGTTTGCAACAATAAAAGCTAAAACTACAGGCCATGATAGCAGCAACGCTAAACACCCTACATATGCTATAAGAGTTACAGGGTCAGGTACGGCAGCAGCAAGAAGTTCTACTTTAAGCGGCTTCTACCAAAACGTAGAGCTAGAAGGAAACGGCCAGATAGACTTAAGTAGTGCCACTATTACAGGTGGTAGACAATATAATATACTAGCGGAAGGAAGTGGAGAAGTGGAAGCTAACAGCGCTACTATTACTAATGCTGGTAATGACAATGTTAGGGTAGCTAAGAACGCTAATGTTAATTTGTATGCTGCTACAGTAACAGGCGCAGGTACTAACCCACTACCAGAATCTACTACACGAAAAGACATCTACTTTTACAGAGGTGGGCTAGTCTCAGCACATGAGTGCAGGACAACTACCTTAGTTTATGAGAATGGTTCATCATCTACGCCTACTCCTAGCACTTCAGATATTAACCCAAACACTATAAACACTTTAACCGAACGTGGTTTTATTCTGTGTAAATCCGCTTAATCTAAACAAAAGGAAAACAAAATGGCACAATTATCAAACAACAGCGCTACTGCACACAACCCTAAGATGGGCGATGGGAGTCGTGGTGTAGTGCAATGCGTACACGATAGCTCTAATAACGCTTATCTCTACGGTAGCTTAAATGGTACTGACTACGTTCTAGTTGAAAGCTTTACAGCTTCAGCACTTAAGGAAATTGTCTTATGCCCTTACTTTAAACTTAGCACCTCTGCTTCAAGCGTCACTGGTACTGTTGGTGGGACTACTAAAGTATACATTGACGAAACTCGATAAAAGGTAACTTATTATGACTACGGCAAGTTTAATAAAAAACATAATAAGCCCTTTAACTGAAGAAATAACTGGAACTCCAGTAGTGCCTTTTTCACAATCCTCAAACTCAACTTCACCAGTAATCAGTGAATTTAGTTTTACTGCTGGTCTGTTTACAGCAGATGGTAAAAATATTAGTAGAGGGTATTATAGAGGAACTTTAACCTATGGTACTACTACTGATACGTCTTTTGATTTAGCTAGTGGAATTACAATAGACTTGGTTAATAATTCTGGTGTTTCACCTCCTTTAAACTTTGCAGGTGCAGCATTTACTGAGTATGACCCTCAAAGCGGTTCAGATATACTTACCTTTGGTCTTTATGCTAAAGGACACTCTAGCGGTATGCCTGCATTTAACGATGCTAATTACTTTAAGACCCTCAAACTTACAAACAATACTGCTGGGTCAACTGTATCAATAGCTAGAAGTGGTTTTTCTTTTGGTACACCATTGAGTGATGGAACAGATTCATACGTAGCCTTATCCAAAAGCCAAACAATAGGTATTGTAAACGGTAACAACTACACAGTTCAACTAAGGAGCGACTAATGTATACCTGCGTATTAAACCCTAGTTATACTGACGAAGAGTTCGATAGACTTTTTAACGACTCTTGGAACAGTATGTCAGAACAGTTTGGCGGTGACAGTCAAGAGGCTGTAAGAAACAGGCACAGAGTTAGAGTAAAACGCATGGATCAAATTGCAGCAGTTTATAAAGATGGCTACATGATTGCTTTCTTTTCTGGAGCTGTAATAGATTCTACATTTAAAATGATTTTTGCGCTTTTTGGTAAAACACAAGCTAATAGTAAAGCTTACATACACTCTCAAGATTTCTTAAGTGCTATAAGCACTGCTTTAAAAACTCAATACAATGAAGTTGTTTTTAACCCTGTGGAAGGGTCATCAATAGACTCTTACAGAGATTTTATACAACCTCAAACCGAAACATTAATTGGGGATGTAATTAGAAACGAAACAGTAGAGGAAGAAGGGGTTACTTACCATGTAACCAAACATACATACAGTTAATAGAGGTAACTCATTATGACTAAGGCAAGAACCTTAGCAGACTTTGACGCATCAACAGCGTTGACAGGAAACATAAACTTAGCCACACAAGTCACAGGGTTACTACCATTGGCTAATGGTGGCACAGGAGCTACTAGCTTACCTGCTGGTGGTATTACAGAGCATGACATTTGGCGATTGACTCAGGATGTAACTACACAGAGTGAAACATTAGTAGCGGCTAAATTAGCAAGGACAACTGTTCTTAGTTTTGAAAAAATAGGAACAGGGATGACTGTAGCAACTGATGGAGCATTTAGTTTCCCAAGCACAGGTAAATACGTGGTAGAAGTTCGAGCAGGTGTTAATAACGGAGCTAATAAAATTAGAAGTGCTAATATACAAACGCAGTACACAGCTAATAATTCTTCTTATGCCCAAGTAAGCTCGACAGCAGTTAATATGTACGATGATGGGACTGAAAATACTTATGCAGTTGGGCACAATAAATTTACTTTTGATATTACAGACATTGCTAACCAAAAAGTCAAATTTCATTTAGTTTCTAGTGACTCAGCTACAACTTTTGGTGGGGGCACTTCTGCGACTAATGCCAACCAATGTACATTTACGTTCACTAAGCTTGGCGACACATAAAGGACAACACATGGACGACTTAAAACAACAAGTAGACCGCCTTGAGTGGCGGGTAGACTTGCATGAAGAGCAGCTTAAGTCTCTTCAGGACAATGCCGCAGAGCTAAAGAAGCAGCTAGACTGTATTAATAAGTCTCTAGCCCAGATCAAGTGGCTCGTAGTAGGTGGCGCAGTTGTCTATTGGGGTCAAGCTATGGGGTTTGGTCAGTTTCTTAAATTGGTAGGTGTATAATGTTAGAACAATTAATCGCTCCTGTAACGGGTTTACTAGATAAGTTTATCCCTGATGCAGATACTAAACAAAAGATAGCCCATGAAATTGCTACCATGTCTGAGAAGCACGTACATGAGATTGCTAAAGCTCAGATAGAGGTGAACAAACTTGATGCCAAAGGTAACTGGTTTCAATCTTCATGGCGACCAGCGACAGCTTGGGTATGTGTAGGTGGCTTTACTATTAACTTCTTAGTAAGTCCTCTTGCAGCGCCCTTTGGTGTGGTTGTACCTCAAGCTGATACCAGTGTTATGATGCCCGTATTGATGGGTATGTTAGGTCTTGGTGGTATGCGTTCATTCGAGAAAGTTAAAGGAGTCAACAAGTGACCTTTAAATACTTTAAAATAGAAGACTTTGACTGTCAGGAGACTGGCAAGAACAACATGAGCGAAGGCTTCATACATAAACTAGACGACCTTAGAGAAGCTTGCGGGTTTCCCTTTATCGTTACTTCAGGGTATCGTGACCCATCCCACAGTGTTGAGAAGCACAAGGCAAAAGGTGGTCAACATACTCTAGGTATTGCAGCGGACATTCGTATTCATCACGGAGCTGATCGCTACACTATCGTACAAAATGCACTAGCGATGGGATTTACAGGTATCGGTATTGCAAAGACTTTCGTTCATGTGGACGTAAGAGAATCAACACCTGTAATTTGGAGTTATTAGAATGGCAGAAAACAAGAAATCAGCTTTCCGTAAAAAAATAGATCAGTTGAAAATTAATAAACAAGAAAAAGAAAAAGAAGAAGCTCGAAAAAAGGGTAGCAAGTATTTTAAGTCTAACACTGTAGGCTCAAGGCGGTAAATATGTCTAACAAACTAGAAGAATTACACGAAGTAGTTACCCAAGAACTCCTAGCACGAGTACGCTCAGGTGAGGCCACATCAGCAGAACTCTCAGTAGCCGTTAAGTTTCTTAAAGACAACGGAGCGAGTAATGATGTGATTACTGCTGAGTCTCCTATGGCGAACTTATTAAACGAGTTACCTTTTGAAGAAATAACTCATTAAAGTGGAATGATAAGAATATGGAACAAGTACCTGAACAACTTAAAGATTTTAGAAACTTCATGTACATTGTTTGGAAGCACTTAAACCTCCCAGAGCCAACCCCAGTACAATATGATATAGCAAACTTCATCCAAGATGCCCCAAGACGTTCTATAGTCGAAGCCTTCCGAGGCGTGGGTAAAAGCTACATCACAGCAGCCTTCGTAGTTCACCAACTACTACTCGATCCTCAGAAAAAGTTTATGGTTGTCTCAGCATCTAAACAAAGAGCTGATGACTTCTCAACTTTTACGCAAAGGTTAATCTTAGAACTCCCAATTTGCCAACACCTTATAGCTAAAGAAGGGCAGAGGTGGAGCAAGATTGCGTTTGACGTAAGACCCGCACTGGCTAGTGGTAGCCCCTCTGTTAAATCAGTCGGTATCACTGGTCAGTTGACGGGCAGTCGAGCAGATATAATCATTGCTGATGACATCGAAGTACCTAACAACTCCATGACGCAGATGATGCGGGAGAAGTTAGGGGAGGCTGTGAAAGAGTTTGATGCGGTACTCAAACCTGAAGGTAAAATACTCTACCTTGGGACACCACAGTGCGAGATGAGTCTCTATAACACTCTCACGGAACGTGGTTATCAAATGAGGGTGTGGCCAGCTCGTTATCCTACCCTAGAGGGCGCTGAGAAGTCCTACGGGAATCGTTTAGCACCTACCCTATGGGATACTATAGCCTCCGCAGACACGCCCTTAGAAGGCCAGCCAGTCGATCCTAAGCGATTTGACGATGATGACTTACTTGAACGTGAGTTATCTTATGGTCGCTCAGGGTTTGCACTACAGTTCATGCTAGATACTAGCCTTTCGGATACTGATAGATACCCTTTGAAGCTGTCTGATTTGATTATCATGTCAGTTGATAAGGATAAAGCACCCGAGAAGCTCGTGTATGGCGTTATGAAGGAAGTTAGAGAGTTACCTAACGTGGGGCTTAGGGGTGATAAGTTCTTCGCTCCAGAGGCTACTGTGGGCGACTACGTGGATTACGATGGTTCTGTCTTGGTTGTTGACCCTTCAGGTCGTGGTCAGGATGAGACTGCCTATGCTGTCGTAAAGATGCTCAATGGTTACTTATATGTAGCTGATTGTGCAGGTATAGAAGGGGGTTATAGCGAGAAGACCTTAACTGCCCTAGCTAATATAGCTAAAGATCATAAGGTAAATGTAGTTCTCATCGAGAGTAACTTTGGTGATGGTATGTTTACTGAACTTATTAAACCGTTTTTGAAGAAGATATATCCCGTTACTACAGAGGAAGTGAGACACAGCAAGCAGAAAGAGTTGCGTATTATTGATACGCTTGAGCCAGTGATGAACCAGCACAAGCTTATTATTGATCCGAAAGTCATTCAAAAAGATTTCGATAGTGTCCAACATCATCCTCCTGAGAAAGCCCAGAGGTATATGCTCACTTACCAGATGACACGAGTTACCAAGCAACGTGGAGCTTTGGCTCACGATGATAGACTCGATGCTCTGGCTATGGGTGTTGCTTACTGGGTAGAACAGATGGCTGCGGATGTTGATGAGGAAATGAAAGAGCGTAAACATCAGATGTTGATGGATGCCCTTGATCAGTTCCAGAATGGCTACAACGTCAATGCACCTCAAAGGAGTAACACATGGATATAGATGTAGTACCAATGGTAAGACTAACTTGGCGAGATGCTCAAGACTCTGACGGAGCTTGGACACCCATAGACGACATACTAGGCCATGAGTGTGCAGTGTGTCAGGAAGTGGGTTGGTTAGTATACAATGATACAGAGAAAGTCATCGTGATGCGATCCCGTATTGTAGCAGAAGAACTACAAGAAGGAGGCGCTCATATAGCCATACCCAACTCATGGGTAGTCAAAATAGAAGAGTTAAAAGTACATGAAGATAAAACTAATGTGCTGCTTAATACTTATCAGTCCGTTCACGCTAGCTAGTGAAGCTACTGTAGGAGACTTTGGTACTAATCAGCAAGCAGAGACTATTACAACTACAACCGAAACGACCGTAAACCAAGAGGGTATGCCAGTAACTACTGCTGTAGCTCCTTCCACCCCCACATATCAAGCAGATACTTGTATCGTTACTTCAGGATCAGGCGTTCAGACCCTACAGATAGGGATTAGTACGTCTAAGATGAAGGTTGATGAGAACTGTGAGCGCCTAAAACTCTCACGGCAGCTCTCTAGCTTGGGATTAAAGGTGGCAGCTACCAGTGTTCTCTGTCAAGACCCTAGGGTTTGGTGGGCTATGCGTAATGCACAGACCCCATGCCCCATAAAAGGACTCATTGGAGATGAAGCACTTGAATACTATACGGAACACCCTGAGTTTGTCCCTGTTGCTCCTGTTGTTATTACCAAGGACGACAAGTGCAGGGGAAAACGACTTCGATATGACCCAATTAAGCGAAAGCACATCAATGATAACGACTGTGATAAACAGTGAGATGCAGGATTACATCCAATGGACTACTCAGTCTATGCTTGATGGTAACACTATTATCTACAACAACGATGATGGGACTAGCTACGAGCTTACCTCAGAACAGATGGACATATTCAACCAAGCCTATGCTGATGGTTTAGCGAACAGCACACCAGAGGCTCTCACAGCCGTTCTACTGAACGATATGATTGACGTAGAGCAGGGTACTTATGAAGATGAGAAAGAGAACCTGATCGAAGCAGCGAGCGAGATAGCGGCTGTTACAGAGATAGCTGAGATGATTGTTGATGGAGATCAGCAAACTAAGATCAATGCAGAGGCTTATGCAACTGAGAATGATTTACGGGCTATTAAAGAGTCTAGTAGGCAACAGTTCAACGCCAGTATTGATGGGATGCTAGAGGCTAGTCTGACCAAGAACATGATTGAAAGCTATGCTCAGGACAGCTACGTCATAGACACTATAGCTAACTCATTCATGGCTACGAATACAGTCATGGATTTCTTTACGAATACTGCTGTGTCTATTGATCACTTAACACCCACACAGCTTAACCTAGATTGGAATCAGCACAACGTAGGTGTAGAGAGCGCCATGTACTTAATGTACGCTAATGACCCTGAACAAGGCTTGGAGATGATATTACAATGAATGCACAAGATGTTGCTTTATGGATCGGCATAGCTTCCTCTATCGGAGGTGTTGCTGTTGGCTATGGAACACTTAACGAAAAGGTGTCTCAACTAGAGAATGCTACAGATGCTACACACCTTGAGGCAAGACTAACTAAATTAGAAGTGAGGATAGAGGATAATGACATTGGACACATTGGTACAGAAATTCAACAGTTGCGTGGAGAGCTTGAAAAGCTTGATCAAAGGGTGTCTTCAATACGTGTCCCAAGTACAGGGCAAATTAAATCAGATGTACGACTCCTTCAAGAGCAAATTAAAGACGTTAAAGTCGGACTTAAAACAGTTGGTGAACAACTTGAAGCAGTAAGAAATAAGCCTAAAAACCCATTGTTGTAACTCATTGATATTAAGGGGGAGTTTCTAAAGTACCCATTATGCTAGAGAC
>CESQ01155383.1_pt1 | contig 24626 bp, 28 predicted proteins | sample 361401 | NCBI WGS metagenome assembly CESQ01 (sample SAMEA2622119, study PRJEB7988) | marine metagenome | isolation source: saline water (ENVO:00002010), including | reverse complement strand
GTTCTCTGGAGCTTCCTAAGTTGGAGCCCCTCTCCCAGGAGTCCTTCGGTCTGGCCGAAAATGGCTCCGACGACGTCTTTGCGTGCTACGGTCCCATCGACTCTAATTGTTGCGTGTATTACGTATTTTCCTTCACTTGACATATTGTTCAATTCCTTCGCTCATCGGCCCCAAACGGGGGCCTTGCCCCCGTTTTCGCCATTTTGGCAGGGGGGGTTCGGATGGGCGCAGGGCGCCCGGGAGTGGCTGATTTGCATTCTATCCGGGACACTGGGCGTTCATGAATGCTCCTGTTTGCATTTGGAGTCGTTTTCCGATAATACCTAGTCGTTAAGGATGGATGCCTGGCATGGGAGGTCGTGGCAGAGCAGGCGTGGTCTGAGAATGACCGTTCCAAGATTTTCTTGAATGCATCTAGGCTCGCTCTGAAAGACGGTCAACTGTCGAACGGAGAGAAGAGGATTCTGGTTAAGTTAGCCCATGCTTTGAGTCTTGACGAGGGAGAGCCGAAGAGAATCTATGATGCAATTCTGTCCGGGGAAGAGAGTGATATTATGGGTGCCCAGATAGATAAGAGCGAGATGCGACTGGTGTACGGACAGGTTCTCGAAGCCATGCTGATCCATACAGACAGATCGGATGACGTATTAGCGCAGATCGCTTATCTGAGGGAGATGTTCCAAATCGAGGATGCCGAGCATCGGGCGATAGCAAGGAGCCTGGACCGGCAGTTGGAAGAAATCGTGCACAGGTCGTTCATCGATGAATACAGAATGAGATTGAATGACTCGGTGGACAGTCTACGCGAAATTGTCGATAGCGTCAAAATACTATCTAGGAAGCAGTAGTTCAGATGAGTAACGTGCGGATTCTGGACGATTACCTCGTACAACAGCCTAGGAAATCGCACAAATCTCACCGTAGCCTAGCTAAGATTGTGAGAGAGGCTTACCCAATAGGGGTCCCGGCTCTGATCATGAAGTCTAGTACGGATCGCCTCGGAAACTCTGCTGGTTACTCGTTTCATCTGGGCACGCCCGATGAAATGCTTAGACGGGTAGCTTCGTGGCTCATTACCGAGGCAGGAGATGACCAACGGGTCTTGTGGAAGCTGATACCATTTCTCTGGAAGAGGCATGGTAGGGAGGATGTAGCTCTCTCTGCGTTGCTCCTAGCCAACTTGGATTACGAGAGGGCCGGGTTGGATCCGTGGGTTGTTCTTGCCTCCTCAATCAACTCCTCTGAACCGGCTGAGGCACTCCTTCTTAGTATCGAGGAGGCTTTTCGTGCAGGCCATGGGAGACCTAGTGACGAATTACTGAAATCCTGGTGCGATGGGAGGCTGGTAGAGTCTCACCTTGCTCTCATCTCAGCATTTGCAGCGATAAACTCAGATATGGAAATTGGAAGCGACGTGATCGGTCAACTCGCCACTGTCAAGGTGCCCGATGGAGATTCACTTCTAGGTAGGATACGTGACAGGGTGACAACGAGAATACCATAGCACTAATTCATCGGTAGCCCCTCTGGCTACTATGGTCGAGAGGCTCCTCCCATCAGATGACCCAGTGGCAGAGGAGGTCTTGGAGTGGACCATTAAGAGGGATTCCGAGGACATCAGCCAGCTGATGGAGTGGCTTGCGGGTACATCGGCGAGGAAAGATAGGGAGATGCTGATCAACAGGGCACTGGATCTGATGGAAGAAATCAGTCACGCCTTGAGGCGATTGGATGAGTTGAGGTAGCAGGATGCGTTCTCTGTTGCTAGCAGGGGGTCGGTCCTCTCGGATGGGGCGTGACAAGGCACTAATGGTGGTGGATGGGTCCACCATGATTGAGAAGATGGTGGTCTCCCTCGTCACTGCCAACCTAGAGCCGATAAGAATCGCAGTGGCACAGCCCGAGGATGTTGAAGAGTACGGCTTGGCCATTGGTTCCGATTTCGACATAGAGTGGGTTCTCGATTCGATGCCCCATGCCGGCCCTATAGAAGCCATAGAGGAGACCCTCCTTGATCCTGAATGCGAGAATGGTAGACTCCAATTGGCCACTGTAGACTATCCATGGATCTCATCGGATCTGTTTCTCTCACTCCAAGAGGGTCTGTGTGCCGATGATTGTCTGATTATGCCTCATGACGGAGATCGCTCTCATCCGCTGCTTTCTTTGATTCGGACCGAGGAGGTTCTCGAAATTATCAAGGGAGACAGGAGGCCGCTACGGATTCAGTTCGCAGAGGCCAAGCACTCTGTACTAATGGAAGACCCATCGACGCTCATTAACGTGAATACACCAGAGGACCTAGAGTGAAATCTGACCGTTACATAGCAAATCGATAACCTCTGGATACAGGACTTGCTCGACTAGCTTGACCCGCTCTTGGAGTGAGGACACGTCGTCATCGGGCATCACTGGTACTTCTCTTTGAGCCAATATGGGCCCGGTGTCGACCCCCTCGTCGACCATGTGCACAGTGCACCCAGTCAGGGTTGCCCCTGCAGAGAGCACGTCTCGATGAGCATGAGCGCCTGGGAAATCTGGTAGCAATGAGGGGTGTACGTTGACTATCCGACCCTTCCATTTACTCACAAAAGAGGCGGTGAGAATCCTCATGTAGCCACTGAGGACTATTAGTTCCACGTCGGACGACAGGAGGCTGCTTTGCACCATCTCTTCGTGCGCCATTCGACGTTCTTTGGTGGAGGGGGCTTCGGGTATCGGGATTCCCTTAGATTCGATTCCATTAGTCCTCCCGTGATCGAGTCCCCCTGCTCGTTCGCTATCAGCGAGAACCAGTACCGTTCTATGGCTGCGAGGCAACGACGCTTGGAATTTCAGAAGAGCGGCTAGCCCGGAACCACCTCCGGAAATCATTACCGCTAATCTGAGGGGGTCTTCTATGGAGCCGATACGAGGGAGTACGAAGGGCCCTCCCATACCCGCGTGGAGAGGAGTTATCGCTTGAGTCTTGGGAATTAGAATTAAGTGAATGTGTTGGGACCATTACCAATATCAGATGAGTCAGATTGACAGCCTTGACGAAATCGTGGAGAGATACTGCGTTTCTAGCAACCCTTTTCTCAGGCGATTGTATTTTGCCCTCGGACTGCTGTTTGTCGGGTTCGCGATAGTTGGAATCTGGGTACCCGGTTGGCCCACTGTCTCTTGGGCGGTTCCAGCTGCATTCCTATTTTCGTACTCTAGTGAGAGGATGTTCAGATGGACGATGACAAATCGGTTCTTCGGCTCGGCGATGTTCGAGTACTATGCTACAGGGAAGACGGTCCCCCAGCATGCGAAATCTGGAATTATTGCACTGATTGCGCTCATGAGCACCACTTCGGCAATTTTCGTTTGGTATGTATCGACATTGGGCGAGGGAGTGGTTTCAGATCCTTCGTCGTGGGACGGGGCCGACCCTGGTTTCGGTTCAATCACCATCATCCTCGTGGGAATGGTTGGCGTGTGGTATGTCTCAACGAGAGTGAGAACGAGGGAAATTGGCTAACTGAAACTATTTTGCATGTGGCCAGTACCCACAGGCCAGAGTAACATGGATTTCGACACAATCTCAGTTAGAGGAAAAAGCAAGCCAGACCCAACAACGGGTGCAATAGTGCCCCCAATCTACCAGACTGCGACTTACGTGCTAGAGGAGATAGGGGTGGACAAGGGGTTCGACTACACCCGTTCTTCAAACCCTACAAGACAGGATCTGGAGGAACACTTGGCCGCCTTGGAAGGCGGGAAACATGGAATTGCCTTCTCCAGTGGGATGGCTAGTGCAGACAGTTGCATGAAGCTACTAAGCCAAGGAGATCACGTCGTTTGCTGTGATGACGTGTATGGCGGCACCGCGAGACTGTTCAACCAGCTAATGACGAACTACGGAGTTGAGTTTACCTACGTAGATTCTCAGGTGGCTTCTAATGTCGAGGAAGCGATTCGCCCGGAGACGAAGATGCTGTGGGTTGAGACGCCCACAAACCCACTCCTGAAGGTCACAGATCTCGAGGTGGTGGGAAATATTGCGAAGAGTCATGATCTTCTGTATGTGGTTGACACTACGTTCGCAACGCCAGTATTCCTCCGGCCGCTGGAGTACGGGGCCGACTTAGTACTCCACAGTACCACCAAGTATCTTAGTGGCCACAACCAGATCATTGGCGGCGTAATCGTCACCGATCGTACCGATCTCTTCGAGCGACTGAAATACATCCAGAAGAGTGTTGGCGCAGTTCCCAGTCCATTCGACTGCTGGCTTGTGATAATGGGGCTCAAGACCCTGCATCTGAGAATGCAGAGGCACTGGGAGAACGCAGAGAAGATCGCAGCCTATCTGGAGGGTCATCCCAAGGTCTCGAAAGTGGTCTATCCCGGATTGGAGTCCCACCCGATGCATGAGGTTGCTAAAGCCCAAATGAAGGGTTTCAGCGGAATGATTTCCTTCGAGTTGGAGGGCGGTCTGGAGGCGGGCAAGAAACTGATGAATTCCGTCGAGTTGTGCCTCCTTGCCGAGAGTCTCGGAGCAGTTGAGACGATGATAACACATCCGGCAACGATGACTCACGCCGAGGTCCCACGGGAGGAGCGCCTAGCTAGGGGTTTTGAGGACGGTCTGGTCAGGTTATCAGTTGGCATCGAGGATCCGGATGATCTGATTGCAGACTTGGAGAAGGCCTTCGAGAAGGTGTGATTATGCCCAATCGTCCGGTTCCCAGCCATTCTCCCTGAGCCAGTCGTCGTTGTAGAACTTGGACAGGTATGGATTCCCTGCGTCGGGCAGTATTGCTACCACCATGGCACTCTCTCCATCTTCCTCTGCCTTCTTGGCGATTTCGATTGCCACCTTTATCGATCCGCCACATGATCCACCGCAGAACATGCCTTCCTTCCTTGCGAGTGCCCTTGCCCATTGGAAGCACTCTCCATCGTCCACCTGGTGAATCTCGTCGATGACTGAGAAGTCCGTTGCAGATGGGATGAAATCCTCTCCGAATCCCTCTACTTTGTACGTATTCGGCTCACCCATAGTGCCCTCTTCGAACCACTGCTTGAGAATCGATCCGACGGCGTCTACCCCAACTATCCTGGGTGGTACGGTACCGTTTGATTCGGCCATCTCCTTGAGTGCCTTTGATGTTCCGGAAATCGTTCCACCAGTCCCCATGGTGGCTACGAAGTGAGTGATTTGGCCCTCGGTCTGTTCCCAAATTTCCGGTCCGGTTGACAGGTAGTGAGTCAACGGGTTCGCCTCGTGCGAGTATTGGTCGGGATACCATGCCCCAGGAATCTCTCGTGCGAGCCTAGCCGCTACCTCGTAGTATGAGCGAGGGTCCTCCTTCTCAACCGCTGTGGGGCATACGTGAACCTCGGCCCCCATGGCCCTGAGGAGGTCTATCTTCTCCTTGCTCATCTTATCTGCCATGGTGAAGATGCAGCGGTACCCTCTCTGCGCTGCAACCATCGCAAGGCCGATTCCAGTGTTGCCGGATGTCCCCTCGACAATCGTCCCACCTGGTTTCAGGAGTCCTTTCTTCTCAGCATCCAGAACCATCTGCAATCCGATTCTGTCCTTAATCGAGCCACCGGGGTTGCACCTCTCTAGTTTGACCCAGACGGAAGACCTCTCCAACCCCTCGGTAATCCTATTCAACCGGATTAGCGGAGTGTTTCCAATGGCCGAAACTAGATCTTCGTAGGAGTTCGATACAGTACCTGAATGGTTGGTCACAGTGGGGCATCGTAATCTGCCGTATGATGGTTGTCACGATGTGGGTTTCCCTAGTGTCTGAAAAGTCTGGTTCCAGTAAATAGCATTGCCATCCCATGCTCATTCGCGGCCCCTATTACCTCGTCGTCGCGAATTGATCCACCGGGTTGCACGACACTGGTAATTCCAATCTCGTTCGATGTATCGATTCCGTCACGGAATGGGAAGAAGGCGTCTGATACCATCATTGATCCATGTGCTCTTTCTCCGGCCCGTCTTGCGGCTATCCTCACAGCCTCCACTCGACTTGTCTGTCCCGGCCCTACACCCACCGTTGCGAACCCCGTTTCTGTCTTGCTGACAAGTATGATGGCGTTGGACTGCACTTCTGCTATGACTGAGGTTCCGAATCTGGCAAGTTTGAGTTCCTCCTCATCTAGGGACCTGATCGTGACGGAGCGTGTGTCCTCCCAGTCTATTCCAGGGGGTCCTTGGATCTGCGATAGCCACCCTCCCTGCACTTGGCGTATCTTCGGTTCCTCTCTGTATTCTCCCAGTGGTTCTAGTGTTAGCATTCTGCGGTTCTTGCTTTGGGCGAGTAAATTCAATGCCTCAGGCTCGTAGCCAGGTGCGATCATGCATTCGAAGAAGTGCTTGCCGATTACCTCTGCGGTTTCTTTTCCTACTACCTTGTCGAATGCTATCACGCAACCGAAAGCGCTCTCAGGATCGCTTGCGAGTGCGTTCTCCCACGCAGAGACCTGATTCTCTGCAACCGCAGCTCCACAAGGGTTGGTGTGCTTGATTATCACACATGAGTGTGGGGCGAAGTCGCAGGCCTGAGTTAGGGAACGAGCGAGCCTGAGTGCGGCATCGAGATCGAGGTAGTTGTTGTAGGAGAGAGGTTTTCCACCATGTTGGACGGCCGCTGAGAGTCCAGATGGGGTTCCGGAATCGGGGTAGAATGATGCTGGTTGATGTGGGTTCTCCCCATACCTCAGCTCTCGACCTTCGCCGGACGATGCGTGTATCCTATTGGGTATCGTTTTCTCCGAGAATCTGCTCCATAACTCGTTGGAAACTGCGGCGTCATAGGATGCTGTGGTTTGGAATGCTGACAGGGCTAATTCCTTTCTCAATTCCAACCCTACACCAGATGGTTGGCCGTTGGATTTCGAAAGGGAGTCTAGGACCGATTCATACTGCTCCGGGGCTGTAACGATGATTACGTCTGCATGGTTCTTCGCTGCGGATCTTACCATGGTGGGCCCTCCGATGTCGATCATCTCGATGAGTTCCTGATCACTTACGGGTGGTTCTCTAGCAGCCGTGTCCTCGAATGGGTACAGGTTGACGCACACCAGATCGATTCCAGCATATCCCAGCTCTGACAGGGTCTGCATGTCCTTCTCAGAGCCTCTTCTGACAAGTATCCCTCCGTGGACAGCTGGATGGAGGGTTTTCACCCTGCCATCGAAGATCTCGGGGTGCCCGGTGACCTCGGACACGTCTGTGACTTCGATTCCGCACTCTCTGAGTTTCGAGGCGGTCCCCCCTGTGGAGAGTATCTCCCAATCCATCGAATCCAAGGACGTGGCCAGTTCCTCGATTCCGGTTTTGTCCCAGACGCTGATTAGCGCCCTTGGTCGCTCCATGACGAATGCGTGAGTGCAATTGGCTTGAAGTTTCGTGGTTGGCTATTCGCCTCTCGCTGAAATGACTTGGTCGATCCTCAGCATTCCCATGGCGGTTTCTGTCGCCGCCTCTAGAGAGTTCTCAATGACTGATCTTGGGTGCCAGACATCATCCACCTCCCAGATCTTGCCATCTTCGGAGATGCCTACAGGTGCCTCGGTTAGCAAAGTCGATCTTAGTTCCAGGACCCTATCTAGGGGATCTCCCCCTGCGTTCTCCACGAGGGTTGCGGGTATCGTCTCCATCGCCCTTGCGAACGCCTCCATTGCAAGGCGCTCCCTTCCTCCCTGGCTCTCGGCGGCCGCTCTGACCGCATGGGCAATCCTGCTGTGAGTAGAACCTGCCCCTGGCAGAACGTCTTCGCTCAATGCCAATGACGTCGCTCTCAAGGAGTCGTGTAGTCCTCGGATGACCTCTTCGGTTCCGACCTCCCCTGCTCCTCCGACCTCGATTGTAACAATCGAGGGGTTCAGGCAATCCTCGATTCTGATGGTGTCTTGCACCTCGTCGGTAGACTCCTTCCTGGCCCAAGTTGCGCTTCCACAGAAACCCAGGTCTGCCTCTTCAATGTCCAATGGGTTTTCGATGATTCTAGAGCCTGTTGCGTCGGAGGCGTTTCTCAACTCAGAAGAGTCCAGTTTCTCCACCGCTAGGATTCCGCTATCGCACAACATGTGGAGGATGTCCGTGTCGATCTCTCCGGAGCACAGGACCACGCGGGCGCCTGACTCTCTTAAGCCATGGAAAATCTCCTGCTTTCTTTCACGCTCCGCACCGATGAAAGAATCCAGGTCGTCTGCACTGGTAATCTTCAATTCCGCGTCCCTGACCATGTCTCTGATCTTGATATCGCCCTCCAAGCAAACGACCTTTGCGTCTCTGATATCGTTTGGGAGGTCATTCATCAGAACTCTCCTTCGAATAATTACTCCATTGACCAATCGAGAGTCTCGAGCGCTCCCGCTTCCGGTTTTGAACATGGATACGTGTTGGGCGAGCGCTTCGCCTCGGTTCTTGAAAACCGTGCTTAGGGCCTCGACGATTAGCGGGGCGAATACTGCGAGTGCAGATTCCGCGACCTTCCCCCGGAGGGATGTCACTGCTACTGCCAGCAGTTTTTCTTCATCGGTCTCGGATGCATCTTTTTCTATCTGTGAGACTGCCGATTGCAGAGAGATTTCGTAGCCCCCTACTAGGGTGAGTGGATGCAGTCCCTTTCTGAAGAGATTGTTGGCCTCTATCAAAAGTGATCCACAAAGAAGCATTCCGGTAGTGACGCCGTCTCCGCAGTCCTCCTCCTGAGATTCAGCCATTGAGACCATCATTTTGGCGGCTGGATGCCTGACCAGTAACTCAGCGACGATCTTCGCTCCGTCATTGGTGACGGCCGTTGACCCATCGGTCTTGTAGAGCATCTTGTCAAGGCCTCGAGGTCCGTATGTTGGCTTCAATAGGTCAGAGAAAACCCTAGCTGCAACGATTAGTTTCTCCTGGACATCTGTTCCGCTAGTCACCTTGGTGCTCTGAGATGATATTTCGACATTCGGCTTGTCCGACCCCTCACTCATTACTACTTTCGGCGCGAGGGGTTGACATGAATGCTTTGAGGGGGCAATTCGAAGAGTTCGATAGCAATCGATACGAATGTCTATGACAGTCATGAGTCAGGGGGATTCATGATTAATCGATCTTCCTCGGTCGTTTTAATCGCCAGTCTGCTGGTGTTGTGTGGCATTACTCCCACGGGTTCGGCCCAAGTTCTACCAGATGCAGATCTGGAATGTGATGACTCGGTGGAAATAGATCTCTCGAGCGGGCCTGGTAGTTCTTTGGTTAATTGCGAATTGACCAATCCGACTAGTTTTCCTGAGAAGGTGGATTTGACCTATCAGGCAGGGGATCTGGATATCGCCGGGCCTGAGAGCGTGACTGTGGGAGGGGGTGAGACCGAGTCCTTCCAGATTGTGCTAGCCTCCTCTTCTGGACAGTCAGCGGGGACGTACGAGGTCAACGTGAGTGCGGTGGTAACCGAGTGGAACGGGGTTCCAGTCAGCATTTTCGGATTCTCGGACGAAGAGGGAGTGGAGGTGGAGGTGCTCCCCTACACCACCTGCTCCTCTTCCCGTCCCTCTGCTATATTCGCTGAGGCTGGAGAGGACGTGGCCTTCTCCGTGGTTTACAGCTGTGATAGCAATGAGGACAGCAGCATGGGGGTTTCCCTACATCTACTGGAGAAGGGTAGTACTCAGGAGAGTATGTGGCCATCCGGTTTCAATGACATGTCAGCGAATGGGTGCAATATCCAAAATCCAATGGGTTCGGTCACCTGCGATTTCCTACTAACCACTCCCTCCAACCTCCAGGAGAGATGGGAAGGTTGCCTGATTGTTGTTGATGAAATGACTGATCCGGGATGGTCGTGCTCGAGCGATTTCGCCTTCTCCCTAACTGTGAATGAAAAGGAGGCCGTTATTCCCTCAGTTGGGATTGATGTGAATGGAACGGTGCTGGAGGATCTAGGTATGACCGAGGAGAATCAGAATTACTTCATCGGAGGGGGCGTTGGAATAGTGGCTCTGGTCATTGCCCTAATTGTCCTGATGAGGAGAATGAGTGACTAGGCAGCCGTTCTTAACAGCAAGTCCCCCTGCGTAAGTCGTGGAGGTTGTAATCGGTGCGACGATGGTTTGCATGGGAGCCTATCTTTTCTGGGAGCCCAGCTATTCAAGAAAGCCCAAGCCAAAGGGAAAGAAATCGCAACGAAAGCCGGGTTTGACGGGCGATGTTTCTAGTTCGATGAAAGCTGCTCTTCGGCCTGCAATAATCCCGAGAAGTGGACTTCGGATCTACAGGGCCTTTGGAGTAGTTGGAGCCCTGATTGGAGAGATTGTTGCATCGGGATTTGCTATTCCTGCAATGGATGGAATCGAGGGGTTCTCCCCTGAAGTAGTCAGGCTGGTATGCATAGTTCTCGGATTCCTAATTGGGTATGTATTGCCAAGGATGGCTGAGAACTACATCATTGTTCTCGGACCCCCTCTAGCGGTCATCTTAGGTCACGAGTACCTGATTTACGAGAGAGGAATAGACCTGCAAGAAGTGTTCTCAGGGGTACCAATAATCTCAGAGATATCCCATCCGGTGCTTTATCAGATTCTCTTAGTCTCGACTACTTTCCTGACCCTTGTCTTCAGGATGTACTTGAGACAGGTGATACCCATTTTCATGTCTGGTTTACTATCTGGTGGCCTGATGGGCAATGGGGCTATTCTCATCCATTCCCGTTCTTTCCCAGAGACTAACATGGAAATTGATCTTCATTTTTCAGCAGTTCTGGCGCTCTGTAGCATTTCTTTGCAGATGTACGTCAAGTATTACGGCAGGGAGAGGAGCATCAAGAAAGGAAGGAAGGAGGCCAGGGAGAGGAGGATAAACAAAAGGGCTGGTGACATGATTGTATTGAGGTGCCCATTTTGCTCACAAGAGTCCCCCCATAAGATAGTGAACAGGAAGGATACACCGAAGGGCTTCGAGGTTCTAGTCAATTGCAGGGCTCTGAATCAGTTCGATGAATTATGCAATTTTCACCACTCCGTGATTGAGCTTGCTAAGAAGTAGGGTGGCCTTACTCTTTTTGCGAGCCTTAGCCGAGGATGGTGACCATCCATCTGAGGAAAAGAGAAGAGGTTGCTCCAACAACGAGGGAAGGGCCCGATGCAAAGCCGCATACTGCGGTGTAGAAGTAGAAAAGGGCAAGAGTGAGAATCAGGAAAGTCGCGAGATCCAGTGCTTGACCCCTACCGAGGCCTGAGTTGTTGATGACATGGTCTCTCTCCCTTATTGCGAAAACCATTGTGACTAGGGCGGCCAACAATATGGAATGGCCTACGAACCAGCCAATTGAGTCGCCGAATAAGGATACTAGGTCCGTCTGGAAAGGTCCCAGAATGGTGGATGCTATGTCAAACACAAAACTAGCGGGAGCGCGGATATTCTTGAATCACTCGCACTCCTGGAGGTTTTTTTACCTAGAGAAGCGCGCTAATTGTCTCATCTAGTTGTGAGGAATAGTGCTCCGAACTGAGGCCGAGCTCTGCGATTCTGGAAAGCCCTGATTCGGCCCATCTTGCCCTTGTATCGGGATCTCTTGCCTGAATGAGCGCGTTTCTCCAATCGTCATATGCTCCCCTGGTGACTAGTCGACCGTTGACTCCGTCCACTATCGTATCCCGATACCCGCCCTCTTCGACAAAAACAGGGGGGACGCCCAGAGCCATGGACTCTATCGGGGTCAGACCAAATGCCTCGCCGTGTGCTAGCCCAATCACAGCAGTGGATCTCTTCATCAGGATTGACATCTCGGTGCTATCTAGGTTAGACAGGACCTGTACATTTACCCCCAGATTCCTGCCGAATGACACAAAATTCTGGTTTTCTTGCTCGCTACCCCCTCCGACGAGGACCAGTTCGAGGTCGCATCCGGCAATATGCTCGACTGATTCATAGGCACCCTTGAATCGGCTTAGGTTTCCGATGGTGACGACATATGCCGAGTCGTTTTTCCCCCTCAGCCGGTTAATGACATGGTCTTCCCCGGTGGCTTCCTCTCTCTGGAATTCTGAAAGGTCGACAACGGGGAAGAGTACCCCTCCGGTGATTCCGTATTCCTCGATGAGTCTGCTCGCAGAATAGTTCGAATTGGCGCTAATAACCCACTTGGGGTTCTTCTTGAATCCACTGAATAACGAGATTATTCGTCTTCTGTGATAGAGCTGCAGGGCATGGACAGCATGCGCTCGCCACATTCCAGTACCGTCACTATTCAGGTGGCTGACACTATCGAAAACCCCGGGTTTGGACTCTAGGAAGTGGAGGTGGAGTGGTTTCGAGTTTGGTACCAGAGAAGTGAAATCCATTGATCCTGCTCCGGTGGTGAGATGGATTGCATCTGCCCATTCGATGGCCTCCTTGATTCCTTCTAGGCCAATCCATGCCTCCTTTGATGATCTGTCCTGCTTAGCCGATATCTCGTTCCAAACACCACCCTTCACCTCCCATTGGTTATCGGGGCAGATTACTTCCACTCCTAGTGACTCTATTTTCTCACGCTGGCTGTCCAATATGTTGAGGCAGCAGAATTTCACCTCAAACTTCCTGCTCAGTTCAGGGAGGTTGCGGAGGAGGTCTCTAGCTGCGCCACCATTTCGTACCATCGCTGCCTTGGAAACGAGTAGTCTGGTTGCGCGTCCGGTCATGTCCCTCCGGGTGCCGATTCTGGTTTTTCCGTATCGGTTCTGGGTAATTGGGAGATTTTCTTAATTTGGGTATCCGAATAGCTCGAAGTCTTTCTCGTACCTCTTTGATGCCAATGCCCTGGTCTCCTCGCAGAAGAGGGAGTCGGCTGATCTACCTGATGACTTGTTAAGGAGGGGGAGTTCTGCGAATCCATACCTCTCCCTAATCTCTTCAAAGTCGGATGGTAGATTCTCGAACTTTCCTATGAAATCTATTTTTTTGCCCGAAGCGAATACAATCTTGTTTTGAGGCTTGAAGTGCCGATCGCACAATTTGTCGGGTATCTTCGAGACCTTGCGAACAAAATCCTCGAAAGAGTCGTCGTTTTTCAGATATCCAAACAGGTAATTCGAGAACATGAACTTTGATTCGTCCTCATGGTTGAACTTGGCTCGATAGCATGAGGCGAGCCTCTCATATGGATCTCGGACGATTGCGAATGAAAAATAGGATGCTTTCCTCTTGGGTATCCTTCTGTGGGAGAGATGGGATGTGTATCTGTGAATCTGCATTCCTTCTGGAGGTGTTCCGTATATCGAGGTCTTAATCGAGGAGCATGCTGCTTTAGCAACGCTGGCAAAAATCACTTCCTTTTCGTCGAGGATGATGAAATCGGGAGAGTCGAGTTCCCCTCTGATGGCTACTCTCGCCATGTCCCTCACAAAGTGAAACGTGTTTTTCAAGGAGATTTTCATTTGTCATTCCCCCCTGCTGTGACGAGCCATTTAACGGGCATTCTGTACATTAGGTGGGAATAGTCTGTTTTATGTCTATGCTTGGCAAAGACGTGTCTCTGATGATGAAAGTGAAATGATATGCCCCTTCCGGGACAATGGGGGCGTTGTTAGTGGATGTTTTCTTGATTGGAGTCCCAAAGGCCGGCACCACATGGTTGTCAAATGTCCTAGATCAGCATCCTGGAGTCTGCCTGTCAGAACCTAAGGAGCCGAACTTCGTTGCTTCTCACAAAGGGACCTTCGAGAGAGACGAGAGTGAGCCTGATTGGCCCAAGTATGATGGTTTCTTCAGTGGAGATGGGTTGAAGATGGATGCATCTGTACACGCCTTTTCCTGTCCGATAGCACCAGAGAGAATAAAATCAAATTTTCCAGATGCTAAATTCATCCTTTGCCTTAGAGAGCCTGTTTCTAGGACGGTGAGTCACTGGAACATGGTGAGGAGCACTGGCGAGGATCGGAGCAATGGCAAGGATTGGGTAAATTTCGAAGATGCGTGGTCGGACGATTCATTACGTGTAGACTCTCTTTATGGGACTTGCATGAAGAATTGGTTGAGACACTTTGATCTAGATAGGTTCGTAATTATCGATATCTCCAGGATGAGGCTCGAGCCCATGACAGTTGTAAGGGAGGTCGAGGACTTCCTAGGAGTCGAAGAATGGGACTATGACGTGAACATGGAGAGGCACGCGAACACCGCAGCGAGCAATCGCAAGACCACAGCAGTCGGTTCTTTGGTGATGCTTTTCTTCTCACTGATTCCCAAGTTCGTCAAATCTCCACTTGTAAAATTCCTGCAAAGGAGAGACTGGAATATCTACAGGCTGCCTGTATTGAGCAGTGAAGAGGAATACGTTCCTCTAGGTGACTGGCATTACTCTGCATGTGGTGAGGAATTATGCGATGAGCTCTCTCTTTTCGGAAGCTTGACCGGATTCGACCACTCGAACTGGGAGGGGGAGATTAGATCCAGGGTTGGGTCGGTTTCTGGGAATAGGAGCGAGTAGCTTGGTCACAAATGCTGATGCTGAATGGCTCATATCGAGAGCTGGTTTGGAGGGTCTGGAGTCGGTAACTCCTCTAGAGGGTGGTTGGGACAACACTAACTTGCATTTGCAGTTGGAAGACGGTACTTCCTATGTTCTGAAGGCTTGGTATGCAAACACCGTTGAGGAGGTTGTCAGAGTAATCGCTCGCCACATTCACCTAGCTGAGAACGGGATCCAGACCACGGTACCGGTAATTCTCACTGATGGGGCGTATGTGGCAATCAAGGATGGGGTCGCGTGGACCCTATTGCCATATGTCAGCGGGGGAATTCTCGGACTAGACAAGGATTCTATTCGGAGTCTTGGTGAAACCCAGGCAAGGATGCATCTCATTCCTGCAGCGGATTGCTTTCCCACGAGTTATAGGATGGGTTTCGAACTGTTCGAAGAGGTGGTTTCTCTATCCTCCCGGATAGGAGTTTCCGACCCGTTCGTCGAAATTCTGTCCTCACAGACCGCTGACATCAGGTCTGGATTCCCCTCTGACCTGCCGATTGGGGTCCTCCATGGAGATTTGTTTCCTGACAACGTGATTGGGAGTGAGGGGCAGGTATCTGCTATCCTCGATCTGGAAGAGGCATGGATCGGACCGATGGCATTCGACCTTGCGATGGCTTGTGTGGGATTCGGATGGGACGGCACTGTTCCGGCCTGGGAGCGATGGAGGGCCCTGTTCGATGGGTACCAGAATGTCAGAAGGCTCACCCGGGACGAAATTGATTCCTTCCCCTTCCTTCACCGTTTTGCCACGCTTTCCATAGCCGCCTGGAGATTCTGGAAGCACAATCTGAGCGAGCCTGACGAGCTTCTCGCGGACAGGTATCTGGAAATGGTTGATAGGCTAGACGTGGAGATTGATATTTCCGAGGTGATTGGATGAAGGGCTTGGTTCACTCGATCAACATCAGCTCCGGAGGGGTGCCCAAGAGAACGGTTGACTCCGCCAATATAGGGAAGAAAGGAGTCGAGGGGGACTTCAACAGAATCCGAGATGGGCAGGGGGGAGACCCAGATAGAGCAGTCTGTATCTTCTCCCTCGAGCGAATCGAGGAACTGAAGTTGGAGGGTCATCCGATAGAGGTCGGGTCGACCGGCGAGAACCTAACAATCCGAGGCATAGAGTGGGATTCTCTGGTAGAGGGGTCGAGGCTCGAGGTTGGTGACGTCGTTATGGAGCTCAGCGAGCCTTGTGCCCCTTGCTCGAAGATCGGTGAGTCGTTCATTGGTAGGCGGTTCGGTAGAGTCGACCACGAGCAGGAGTTTGGTTGGTCGAGGTGGTTGGCACGCGTTGTACAGGAAGGCAGCGTCTCGGTGGGTGATTCCGTGAATATCATTATTACTCCAAGCCACTAAATTCCACCATGACGACGGTGGCAGATACGTGGATGTTGCGCAGAGGCGGGCGAAGGATAGGTTTTGGTCAGAGGATTTCCCGAGGCTGGAAGATGACGAAACTCGGGATGGCGGTGGTCAGAGCTGACCCCGAACTGATAGTGTACACCACTCTTTCGGCCCTATTTTCTCTTGTGGCAATCGGTGCGGCGGTCTCCGGCTCGGTCGGTCTGAATGCAGTGGCCTGGGACCCAGAGTGCGTGGGTGAAGAATACTCCAACACAGACTGCGGCAGTGAGTTGATTCTTCCTCACTTGGCAATTTGGTTCGTATTCTACTTGTTAGTTTCAGTAATCACGGTCTTCTGGAACGCTGCGATCATCGCGAGCGCCTATGAGCGCCTCAGCTCGGGGACGAATCCGAGCTTCTCGTACGGCATTGGGCAGGCCATGAAGTGCCTACCGCAGATTCTGGTCTGGGGGATAATCGCAGGGACGGTTGGGCTATTCATCCAGATCCTAGAGAGTCTTTCTCATGACGAGAAGTCGCCTGTGCCGCTAAGGATTGTTGCGGGTTTGGCCAGTTTCATCATAGGTATTGCTTGGTGGATTGTTACGTTCTTTGTGATACCCATGATCGTTCTGGAAAGGGCAGGGGTGCTAGATAGCATGGGGAAGAGCACAGATCTCTTCAAGAGGACCTGGGGGGAAGACGTCGCATCCCACGTATCAACTGGGATACTGATGACCCTCTGCATAATCTTGGTGATTTGTGTATCGGTTCCTCTGATGATGTTCGGTGAATTGGGTGTCGCTCTTGGAATTGTTATCCTGGCCGTAGGCCTTCTGTTTGCAGTTCTATTCTTCTCCACCGTCGAAGCGGTGAACAGGGCTTCGTTGTTCTACTATGCGAAGACGGGTGAGATGCCACCCATGGCTGCCAAGGCCGGGATAAGGTTCTGAGTGATTTGTATGGCGAATAGCGGATCCCCTGGCGCAGACATAATCGAGGAGTTGGTCGTAGCGGTCGCCGATAGTATACCTGAAGGCCACGAAGACGGTTTGTGGAGGGCCTTCAGGAGGGCCTTTGCGATTTGCCTACCATTGCTTCCAATCGGATACTTGGTGATGTGGAAGTTAGGATACCTCTGAAATAGGCCGTCGTAAGCCCGGTGACTCACGAGCAGAGGTACCCGAGCGGTCAAAGGGGCTGGGATGAGGTCCCAGTGCGTAGTGCTTCGCAGGTTCGAATCCTGCCCTCTGCACCATTAATGGATGACGATCCATACCGCAACTGCAAACAGAGAAGCACCCATTGTCCTGTTGAGTGCGATAGCTGAGTTCGGAGTTGAGAAGGCCCTTCTCAGAACTGTCCCAAACGCCGCCCATGACATCACTGCGGGAAGCCCGAACGTGACATTTAGTAGGACTAGCAGTGCCTTCCCCCCGAATCCTGATCCGAAAAGAGAGCCGAATGTGGTCATCAAGACAAGGAAGTGTATCCACGCCTTGCCATTGACGAACTGGATAGCAACCCCTGTGGAGAACCCTAGGCGCTCGTTCTCCTGCGAACCCTCGTCCAACGATTCGGATGTTGCAATTTTGTAGGAGAGGTAGGCTATGTACCCGGCCCCGATGTATGTCAGAATATCGAAGAACCCCTTGTTGTCCTCTATGAAGACGGTCGCCCCGCCCACGAATAGTCCGAGGATGGACCAACCTACTGCCATACCAGAAATCAGAGTGAGCGTTTCCCTGAATCCGTGCTGCGATCCATGGGCCGCACACAGTACGTTGTTTGGACCCGGACTGAAGCACATCGGGACGATGAACACGAGGGTCGCAATCAGAAGTGCGTGGTCCATGCCAATCATCCATTCACAATTGGCTTTCTAGCAGGGCCTGGTCGATATCCGACCAAAGGTCTTCAACATCTTCTATCCCTACGCTCATCCTGACGAATCCCGGCACGATTCCCGCCTCAAGCCTTACTTCCTCTGGGACGAAGAAGTGACTGGTGTTGAATGGACACTCGACTAGGCTCTCAATCCCACCGAGGCTGGTTGCCTCGAAGATAATCTCCAGGGAGCGAATGAATCGCAAAGCGCTCTCATCACCGCCCTTGACTGCGAACGACAGCATGCCCGTTCCCCTTGGTGTAATTCTCTTGGCGACTTCGTAATCAGCGAAGCTAGGAAGGGATGGGTGGTTGACGCTAACTATGGCAGGGTGGCCCTCCAATCTCCGAGCAATCTCAGAGGAGTTGGAGGCGTGGATTGGCATCCTAGCATGTAGTGTCCTCATCCCTCTCTCCAATAGATAGCACATTTGCGGATCAGCAGAGCCTCCGAGTTTGGTTTTGGCTTCGAAGACGGTCTTGATTAAATCGGCCCTTCCTACAACGACCCCGGCTGTTAGATCTGTGTGGCCATTAAGGAATTTTGTCCCGGAGTGGATTACAAGATCGAATCCCATTGAGATAGGTCGGCAAGCCCAAGGAGTTGCGAACGTATTGTCCACGACAGAAATGATTCCGTGCTTTTTGGCGATTGATGCCATCGCCTCAAGGTCACAGACCTTCAGGACCGGATTGGTGATTGTCTCTACATAGAGGACCTTGGTGTTCTCGTTGATTGCCGCCTCAAATGATGCTGGGTCCCTCATATCGGCCATGGTAACCTCTATTCCGAACCTTGGGAAATCCGAGGTCAGAAGGCCATAGGTCCCCCCATACACGTCCGCAGAGGTCACTATGTGATCGCCATTGGAAAGTAGTGAAAGGAGCGTAGAGGAAATCGCTGCCATTCCACTGGCGAAAGTCTCGCCATCCTCAGCGCCTTCAAGAGCAGTGACCTTGGCAGATACTGCTTCGGAATTGACGCTAGAATATCGACTATAGAGGAGGCTGTGCTGACCCCCCTCGGACCACTGACGATACCTCTCATCATTGAGCTGATATGTGGAAGTAGTGAATATTGGGGTTACTGTCGATCCCTCTAGATGGTTTGTCCCTGACCAAACAACCTTGGTTGAAAATGCGCGTTCTGAAAATCTGTCTTCCATGGTCATGCGATTGGTTGGTTAGCAATAATAGTGCTCATTCCATACCTATGGCACCCAGGACTGATTGGATGTCTGGTTCGACCACTACAGACTCCGCCTTGGCGTTCTCAATAGCAATACCGGGATCCTTCAGACCGTGCCCAGTCACTGTGACGACCACAGTCGCGTCTTGGGGGATTTGCCCCCTTGAGTGACTCTTGACGATGCCAGCAATCCCTGCGGCCGATGCTGGTTCAACGAAAATCCCCTCTGTTCTGGCAAGCATCCTATGGGCGTCCAGGATCTCGTCATCGGAGACGATGTCGATTGCCCCCGATGATTCTTCGGAGGCCCTTACCGCTTGTTCCCAGCTCGCTGGGTTTCCTATTCTTATTGCCGTTGCCACGGTCTCCGGAGAGGTGACAACGTGACCCTTCACTATAGGAGCGGATCCCTCTGCTTGCCAGCCCATCATTATCGGTAGAGATGAGGATTTTCCAGCGTCCTTGTACTGGTTGTACCCCATCCAGTATGATGTGATGTTTCCCGCGTTTCCAACTGGAAGGAAGTGCATGTCGGGGGCATCTCCGAGGTCGTCACAGATTTCGAAGGCGGCCGTCTTCTGGCCCTGAATCCTGAATGGGTTGATGCTGTTGACGATTTCGATGTCGTCCCTCATGCCCAACTCTCTTACCAACTCCAACGCATCATCGAAGTTACCTCTGATCTCGACTGTCTTCGCACCGTGGATTAGAGCCTGGGCCATCTTTCCGTAGGAGATCTTCCCCTCTGGGATCAGAACCACGCATGTCAACCCAGCTCGAGAGGCGTACGCTGCTGCAGAAGCGCTGGTATTGCCAGTGCTGGCACATACTATTGCCCGGACGTCGTTCTCGACGGCTTTGGTTACTGCCATGGTCATCCCTCGATCCTTGAACGAGGCTGTCGGATTGAGTCCCTCGTATTTTACGAACAGTCTGAATCCCCCGCCCATTGCCTGGACAAGATTGTATGATTGGATGAGTGGTGTGTTTCCCTCGTTCAACGAGATGATGCATGTGTCTTCGGAAACTGGAAGGAACTCCCTGTACCTCTGGATGACCCCGTGCCCTCCCATGCTTTCGGCTGTCGGTGAATACTCCATGAACCTCCCTATGTCGGAGTGATATGGGTATGGGCGCCCTATGTTGAGCCTATTCTTCCGGCTATAGCCAAACAGATCGCCACAACGGGTCCGATTGCTAATGCGAAAAGGATAGTCCCGAAACCGAAAGTTCCCCCGAGTATTACGCCGATAATTAGTACTGAGACTTCCAAGGTAATCCGGACCCTACCAATTGGTACTCCAGATACCCTCTGCAGACCTGTCATCCATCCATCCCTCGGTCCTGGCCCCAGATTTGCGGTCAGATACATCGAACTCCCGATTCCAACGAGTATTATTCCAGTGGAAGCCATTATGATGGAGCCGATGAGCCCCTCGGGCTGAGGCAATATTGGCACCATGAAGTGAATTGTGAGAGCGATAATGATGGCATTCAGGATTGTGCCGATTCCGGGGATCTCCCTGATGGGGATCCAGAGAAACATTACTGCGGCGCTTACTACAAATGTTGCCTGCCCGATAGTCCAAAATTGTATTTTGATGGAGATTCCTTCGGCCAGAACAGTCCACGGGGTATTTCCGATCCCGGCTGCGATGAGAAGTGAGTCCCCGATTCCGAATAGGAATTCTCCAATTACCAGAATGGTCAGTGTAGACAGCCTTGGTCTCAATGACATAGGGTCTGGAGAGCTCCACCAGGCGGTTGGCACCTTCTTTGCCGGTCGAAGGATGTCCACTAGCCCCATGTTCCACGAATAGCGTCTCAGCCTTGAACCCAGTCGTAGTATTCTTTCGTAGATTTAACAGACCACCAGATAATCTCTGGTACATCATAGGAATGTTCGGATTTTATCTTGGAAATCAATTGGTCTTTTTTGGATTCTGAGGTCCTTATTTGTATATCCCATTCGGGGGTATTCTTGATTTCTCCTTCCCATCTAAATACTGAGTTTGTTCTCTTTATGTCTACGCAGACAGCTAGGTTGGAATCGATTATTGATTGACACCACATTCCCACCTCAGCTTCATTCAGTTCTCCAGGCAGAGTTGTCTGCACTATCCACACGGTTCCGCTCATGTTGGTCCGTGACATCGATTACGGAAGAACCCGCCCATGGCATAGTTTGAATGTTGAAGCCCCTCCCCTGAATCAAGATGGAAGCTTGGGAAGGCCCGATAGAAACGGGAGAGATCCCAGAGGATGGTTCAGTCTTCGATGTAATTGTGGTGGGGGGTGGCCCGAGTGGTTCTGCCGCCGCTTCTTACAATGCAATGAATGGCTGCAAGGTGCTTCTGATTGAGAAGGAAGTTTGGCCCAGGGACAAAATCTGCGGGGATGCCGTCGGCGGGAAGTCTCTTTCTCACGTCAAGGAGCTCGGTGTGAAGAAAATGGTCGAAGAGACCCCTCACTTCATGGTCGACTCAATCGTATTCGGCTCAGCCAATGGGAACACCGTGAAGGTGATGCTTCCACAAGACGAGTTTGAGAAGAAGATGGCTGGATACTCGCTACCTAGGAAGCAGTTCGACTACATGATGTTCAAGAGAGCCACGGAGATTGTCACCGAGGCTGGAGGATCGGTAATCCAGGGTTTCGACGTGAAGGAGGTCCTGGTGGAAGAAGGGAAAATTATCGGAGTCTCCGGGAGCTTCGGTGGGAGGTCCTCGGATAGTCCCACATTGAGTTTCACTTCGTCTCTGACCATAGGTGCCGCTGGATACAGGTGCCCAGTAGCCACTAAGCTTGTGGAGGGGATTCACGGAGAGCCAATGAGAGATGATGACCACTATTGCGGTGGTTACAGGGAGTACTGGGAGGGAGTGGGTGGTTTCGAAGGGAGCCAAGGGCCCATTGAGATTCACTTCATTGAAGGGGTCATCCCTGGATACTTCTGGCTGTTCCCAGTCAAAGAAGGAGTGGTTAACGTCGGCATAGGGATGGTCATATCGGAGCAGAGGAAGCAGACAGGAGCTAGTAAGTCACTGAAGAAGAAGCAGCGTTGGGTGATCGAGAACCACCCTGTTTTCAAGGAGCGTTTCAAGGATGCGAAGATTGTCGATGGTTCCCAGAAGGGGTGGCAACTGCCATTCGGCTCCCCTAGGAAGAATCCCCCCTCATTCCAACCGAGGAGGACCGCGGGAGCTGGTGTGATGTGCGTTGGGGATGCGGCTAGCCTGGTCGATCCTTTCAGTGGCGAGGGGATAGGAAACGGTCTACTATCCGCGAAGATGGCTGCTAAGCACTTCGACAAGGATGCCCATTCAGAGGGCTTTCCAGAAGAGCAGGCGATTGAGTACATGACTGAACTTTGGGACACCCTGGGCAAGGAATTGACCAACTCTTACAGGCTGCAGAAGGTGGTCAAGTGGAAGAGGCTGATGAATTGGTTCGTCGGGAAGTCATCCAGGAAGAAGGAGATGGGTGACATGCTGACTGGGATGATTGCGGACAAAGAGGCCCAGAAGGCACTCTGGAGTCCTTGGTTCCTATTCAAGACTATATTGTTGCCATGATGTGATGGAACGTGGGAAGCGGATTGGACAAGTCACTCGATGGAATCGAAGCCGTGTTCTTGGATCTTGATGGGACCATTTATCTTGGTGACAGCCTCATCGAGGGTTCCTCTCAGTTCCTTTTGAGATTGGAGGAGAAGGGGGTCATGAGGTTCTTCCTCTCGAATAACTCGAGTAAGTCTGTGGACCAGTACCTGCAGAAGCTCAGAGGGATGGGTATCGTCTCTGAAGAGGGAGAGATTTTGTTATCCTCCCACGATCTGATTTCTTGGCTAACCAACAAAGGCGTAACTGACACGTACTTAGTTGGTACACGGGGGTTGAGGGATATGCTCGAGAAAAGTGGATTTACCACGACCTCGGATACTCCCGAATATGTTGTTCTCGGTTATGATACCGAGATAAATTACGAGAAGCTCGCGACAGCGTCCATTCATCTGCATAACGGAATCCCAATGGTTGCGAGCCATCCTGACATGGTGTGCCCTTCCCCGGATGGCGATCTTCCGGACACGGGCGCCTACATGGCACTCTTCGAGGCTACTACTGGTGTTAGACCGGAGCACGTATGCGGGAAGCCAAACAGGGGGATGATACTGCACAAGATCGAACAGTTAGGTCTGGATCCGGCCAATTGCGCCATGGTCGGGGATCGTCTCTACACTGACATGGAAATGGCCGAGAGGGCGGGTGTTCACGGAATTCTCGTTCTATCGGGCGAGGCCACGATGGATGATCTGGAAGGAAGTAACCTGAACCCGTCATTGGTTGTGGACTCGGTTTCATCTCTGCTTTGATTCGTTGTCAGGGTTAATTCTTCACCTTGGACATCCCTCCGTCCAAGTGCAAGACCTGCCCTGTGATATTGTCAGGGGCAGAGGTCAAGAGCCAGTGAATCGTATCTGAAACCTCTAGGGGGAGATTGATCCTCCTGAGTGGAATCATTCCTTCCGCAGCTCTCTTAGAAGCATCAGTAGATGTGATAGATGCGGAAAGTCGAGTATCCGTCAAGCCCGGAGCAACGACGTTTACCCTAATGCCCCTCCTGGCATATGTTGCAGCGGCGGACCTTGCCATGGACTCGACCCCTCCTTTCGCAGCGGATACGGCCTCGTGGTTCACAAGACCCAGGCTCCCAGCAACGCTGGAAGTGAAAACTACACGGCCACCGCCGTTTCTCAGCATTTGCTTGCAGGCGATTGATAGGGTGACAAAGGCACTTGTCAAGTTGGTCCGAATCACATCCTCGAACGAATCCACAGTCATTGCATGAGGAGGTCTCACTGCGAAGGAGCCGACCATGTGTGCAACTCCATCCAGTCTTCCCTCACCATTTTCGATGGAGGATAGGACGGCTTCCTTGACCAGGTCCTCGTCGTTTGCGTCACCGATGAAGACTGTATCCAAGTCCGCACGCAGTTCGGACAGTCTTCCTTGGTCTCTTGCTATCACCGAGACTCTGTGGCCATCATCAATCAGTTTTCTACACAGCAGCAATGCAATATCGCTACTGCCACCAACTATGAGGTACGATCCCACGGTATTACTTATCCCTGATCGGTAAATCTGGACTCAGAAATCCATGATGCCAGTTGTCTCTCTAGCCTTGTCCATAGTTCATCTCTGCTCACATCTTCCATGAATTTGAGTAATCAAATGAGGATATATACTTCTGTTTTTTCAAACTGGTTAGGAAATTCATTCCTCCACCTGCACCCGGATACAATAGTATATAATAGCGAGATTACCCCAAAACGGTATGGATAACGTCCTAAGGAATAAAAATGGAAAAGCAAGAGGACTTGCAATCGGTACATCGATAGCAGTTGGAGTCGTAATGATGCCAGCAGTGGCAGCCGAGACTCAAATCCTCGCTGAAGACGATTGGGTGGGAATCAGCTTCTGGATAGCAACAGCAATGATGCTAGCCTCAACTGTGTTCTTCCTGGTCGAGAGACAGAACGTGGATGACAAGTGGAAGACCTCCATGACTGTGGCCGCACTGGTCACTGGTGTGGCCTGGTACCACTACACATACATGCGCGAAGTCGCTGTAATGGAAGGCGGTGGATCACCACTAGTCTACAGGTACATTGACTGGCTGATCACCGTACCGCTACAGGTTGTAGAGTTCTACCTGAT
>CESQ01070371.1_pt1 | contig 24956 bp, 36 predicted proteins | sample 361401 | NCBI WGS metagenome assembly CESQ01 (sample SAMEA2622119, study PRJEB7988) | marine metagenome | isolation source: saline water (ENVO:00002010), including | reverse complement strand
CTGTTTTTTGTCCATTGCGGATTAAAATTTGTATTTCCTTTTAAAATGCATTCTTCTATACTTTCAATTATTTCTTTGTTTGTAAATTCTTTTATTAATTTTTCAAACCTATAAACCTGTGCTTTTACTGTTGTGACATTTCCCCAGGAAGCGCCTTTTTTTTCTTCAAGATAACGCCAATATTTTAATATTTCATTTTTTAAAACCGGCTTGAATTCCGGCTTGAATTTAAAATTATTTAAGGTAATATCCAAAGCCGTTTTGTTTTCAAAAGAAAGAATTTTTTTATTTTGAATTTTTTCTTTTATAGTGTTTTCTTTATTATTCTTTCTTGTATTATTATTACTTGTATTATTCTTTTGTATAGAAGTTTTCTTCCTGGGGGGCTGGAAGCTTTCTTCCTGGGGGGTAGAAGTTTTCTTCCTGGGGCTGGAAGTTTCAAGCTTTGTTTCAGGTCTTATAATTGGCCAAATTTTTCTGTAAGTTCCGGCCGGGCTTCGTTGAATTTCAATTTTTATAAAGCCTTTATTTTCTAAAATTTGAAAGTTCTTTGAAATAGTTCTTTTTGTTGTTTCGTATAGTTCAGAAAAGTAAAAATTTGAAGCATTTGAAAAGCCCTTTTTATTTGAAAGTGCTGTGATTTCTGCAAACAAAATTTTTGCAATTGCTGGAATTTTTGCATATCTGACACAGGCCGGAAGTATAGCAAAATAATTCGGTTTTTCAATCATTTTAAAAGGGTGTTTGTAGCAAAAAAAAAGCCATTCAAAAGAAAAACAAAGGCCTGATTAGGGCAGCGGCAACAAAACACAACAATTGAAGCCTTCTTTGTTTTTCCTTCAAATAGCTTTTAAAACTATATTGAAATTTTATTTTCTTTTGGGTTGTGTTAGCTGTTAAGTAATCAATTTAACAGTAAAAACGGCGGCTTTAAAAATTCATCTCAATAAACATAGTTAAGAAAAAATTAAATAATTGCCGCCGCTATATTTTTACACCATACTAAAAATATAAAGCAATATACAAAAATATTTAAACACTTGTATTGTTTTATTAAAAAATTTTAATTTTCCAATTTATATTAAAAAAATCCAAAAGCTTAATTTGTAATTTTGTGCTGATTGGCTGACCTTTTAAAATTTTTATTAAATTCCTGGAGCCAATAGGGAACGGGTTTTTTGCTTTGCCTTCTTTTATTTGGTTTGCTGTAATGCGTTTAAACTTTAAAATTTCGTTGATTTTAGCACTTATTATATTTTCGGCGTCTGTTTGTACCAAAGACAAAAAAGCGGCCTTAGTTTGGCGCTTTTCTTTTGGTGTTTGTAAGTCTAAAAGTTCGGTTAAATATTTTATTTGTTTCATTTGGTTTGATTTTTTTATTGTTTGAAAAAAAATAGGAGGGTTACCCCTCCTTTGTTGATTGTTATTTTTTCCATCTTTTTGTTATTAATGTTTCTTGATTTATATAGCACCCAGAATCAAAATACCACTCTTTAACCTGTGTTCTTTTATGACCTTTTAATTTAACATTATTACAATAATATGTATTTGATGCCTTATGAGAATTTTCATTATATTGTTGCAATCTTTCATATTTATAAGTGTTTCCATTTTCACCTTCAATTATTGTTGTATGCAGTAAGTAATTCATAATTTTGATTTTTTTTGTTGTGTTAATAATTAAGTACAATACGAATATCGAAAAAAAAACAATACCGCGCAAATTTTTACGCGTTTTATTTCAATGTTTTTTTGTTTTATTTCATAAATACTTGATAATCAGTAAAACTTTTTTTAATTAAATTTTATATTTTTTAATACCAGGTTATTTTTTCGGGCTTTTTTTCAAAGAAATCAATAACAGCTTTAGCCAAATAAACAGCCATTTTAAAGACTTTAAAGACTTTAAAAAAGCCTTTCGCCGCTTTTATTTCTTTTGCAACCGGTAAGCATTCTATGAAAATTCGTTCTAAAAAGAAATGTATCTTTTCATTTTCCATTTTTAAAAGCATGTTTTGCTGTTCCAGCTTTGCAATTTTTGCCTGTTGTTGTTTTTTCATTTTGTTTTTTTTAATCGTTTTAATTCTTTAAGTTTTAGCGCTTCAGCCTGTTTTATTTTGCTATTAATATTTTCTATTGCCTGGGCTGTTTCTTTGCTGAATTGGTGCTTTATTTCGTCGGCCGGGTGTTTGTGGTCTATTGCTTGGTATATTTCAAAACGTGCTTTGTTTTTCGGGTCATTATGATACAACCAGGAAGCAACCAAAGAAAGCCTTTTTTTAATCATTGTTAATTTTATTCATTTTCAAAATATGAAACATTGAAATATAGCCGTATTTGTTGCCGCTTCCGTTTGTGGTTTTAATAAGCTTTATTTTTTCATGTTCTTTCATTTGCCCAGGACAAAGCCAGGTTTTATTTTCACATGGAATAAAAAGCCCGGTTTTGATATGTGCAACCAGGCCGGCAGCGTTTACTTTTTGCCTTTCAAAAACAAGCTGTGAAGGCTTGCAAAAATAAAAATTATCATTAATATAAAAAATTATTATGACATTGCAGCCGCTTTGTTCTAATCTTTTATAATTCATATAGCAATTAAATTCAATTGTTATACTGTGTTTTATTTCTGCAAACCAAAGGCCATTTCTTAAAATTAAGAAGTCAGGGCTGTATCTGACAGCGGCCGCCGTTGTGCTGTTGTCTTTGTTCAAGAAGCTTTCAATTTGTTTGTTTTTTATCTGAAATTCGCGGCCCATTTTTACAAAAGGAATCTGTTTTTTATTTAGTAAATCTTTGAAGCATTGTTCTGCAATTTGGCCTTTTTTAAATCTTTTATTCATATTATTTTTTTATAAAAATCCATAACCAATACAAACAGCATTTAAAATTTTATACTTAAATCCTGGGCTTAAATCCATTGAATACCGGTATTTATTCAGGTGCTTTTGAAGTTCTTTTTTATAGTCTTCGTTTAATTCTAAAACAGCCGGCGGCCAAAGTTGGCCGCGGTCTGTTATTTGGTAAGTAACTTTAAAAATTTTGTTCATGCTTTTACTTTTTATATTTGCCTAAAACAATTTTATACCTTTTTGAAAGTCCGTCATAATGATTCATAAGCCTGTTAAATTCAGCTTTCTTTTCCTGGGCTTGCTGCCTTTCTTCTTTTAGCTTTTTTTCAAGCTGCTGAACTTCTAATTTCAAGCCTGTATTTTCAATCTGAAGTAAAAGCTTGTCAAGCTTATGCTGTGTTTCTTTATCCATTTTTTATAATTTTTAAAGTTCAAAATCTTTAGGTAAAATATCATCATAAAGCCCGGCGGAAATATCGCGCCTATACTCAATAGATTTTTCTTTATATCGCTGAATTTCGCTTTCTTGTTTTTGGGCTTCTTCTAAGGCTTTCAATCTTGCCTTTTCGTCTTCTGAAATAATGCTTTTTTCTTTCATGGGTTTTTTATTTTGCTGGAAAGTATTTATTGATAATTCTTTTTTCTTCTTGATAGAAATTATAAGCAATTTGAACGTTTATAACTTCTATTAAATTTCTTACATCAAAACAGCGCCAATCATATTTTTCCAAATCATAGTACTTTACTATGTACCAACATTTAGAAGCGCCGCCTTTAAAATCGTAATCAAAAGAATCATATTGAGTGGTACCGAATGCTTTGCGAATTTCTCCGGATTTTTTCAGGAAGGTAAAGTTTACTTTTCCGCTTTTAAGCTTGGCTTGAATTTTTAATTTCTTCCAGGCAAATTTTAAAGCCTGTGACCAGGTTTGAAAGTTGGTTTTAATTTGGTGTGCAAAGGTAAATACTTTGCTTTGGATTGAATTTTTCATTTTGTTGTGTTTGTTGTGTTAAAAATTGGGGCTTTTACACCCCTTGTTTATTATTTAGTTATGATTAAAGGAAAGTTTTTATTAAGTTTAATTCTTCCTTTCTTTACATTATTAAATAAAATCATAAAATTATTATATTCTTTATGGTTAGGTGTGTATTTAGATACATTAGGATATAATTTTTTGAAATCATTTAAAGCATTTTCAAAAGGTTTCATAAAAATAATTCTTTCTTGTCTTCTTTCTTCTTTGGCTTTGTTTACTTTTGAAGTGAATTCTTTTTGTGTTAAATCCCAATTTTTTTTAACGCATGAACTCCCCAGGTTTAAAATTTCGCCCTGTTCAGTTTCTACAACAAAAACACCTTTTAAGCCTGTTTTTCCACAATCACAAGTGTTTTTTGAATCTGTATATCCTAAAATTTTCATAATGTTATTTTTTTTGTTGTGTTAATAACCAAGTACAATGTAAATATATAACCTTTGTTCCAAAAAAACAAACTTTGTACAAGTTTTTTTTCATTTTCAAGCAAAAAAAGTGCTAAAAGTGCCAAAATAATGCTTTCAGGCACTAAAAAAAGACAAAAAAAACAGATTTTTTTTTCAAATTCCTTTTAAATGTATAATAATACAGCCCTTTTGTCCGTAAACCTTTGAAATATTATCTTCTTTACATATTAAGCAGTCATCTTTGAAAACAAGGCCTTGCATAGAATCAAGAAGCAATTTTTTTAAATTGTCTGATAAGTCCGGCCTGGTTGTTTTTTCTATTGTTCCGCCCTGGGCAAATAAAGCCAGGTTTTTTTTGATTTTGAAATGCTTTGCCAAAGGCTGAAAAACAAATTGAAGCTTCTCAATATAAACTTTTTTTGTAAACATCTGAAAACCCGGCGGAAGCTGTGCTTTAATTTGATATTTATATTTTAATTCAATTAGTTTGTATTTCGCCGGCTGATAAAATACTTTTTTACCTTTCCAGCTTCGGCCCTGTTTTACTGATTGCTTTGAAATTGGCTGGCCTTCAATAATTAATTTTAAACTTTTCATAATAGTTTTAAAATTTCTTTTGTTTGCTCATCTCTAAGTTTAGCCGCTAATGGAATAATATTTTTAAATTTAGCCTGTATTTCTTCATCTTTTTCAATTCTTACAATATGCAAAGAAAGCTTTGAATAAGGGCCGGCCATTAAATCCGGGTGGAAGCTTACAAAGTCGCACCAATTGCGGCCAGTGCAAAAAATTTGGTGCTGGCATTGAAACCAATATTGAACAGAACGCCGCCGCAAATCTTCAGCCGTTTTAATATGTAAAATATTTTTTAAATGGTTTACCTGGTTAGGACATTTAAATTCAGCCAGGCCGTCTTCATTTACTAATAAATCCGGGCTGCTTCCGGTATCGTTTCCAAATTCAACAAAGCCAACATCTAAACCATTAAAGCCGGTATATTTAATATATTCTTCTTTTGCCCTGTGTTCATTATCAAGGCCCCACTGCATAGAATCGTTCGAAAGTTTAAAATCTGAAAAAGAAAAAAGAAATTCAGCCGCCTTTTCTAAAATATGATTTTTTGCGCCCTGGCTGAAGCAGTGTACATTTTTTAAGGCGCTGCAAAATTCAAAAATTTTTTGTGTGTTTTCTGTAGAAATGCCGGCTTTTATTTCTTGTTTTAGCTTCATAAGGTCACAGCCTAAAATATTAAATTGTTTGGCCGCAAAATTTACTTCTGAACATGTGGCCGCTGTGTCTTCAGAAAGCCAGGCGCCCCGGTTTACTTCTTTAAGGGCTGCCGCCGTTCTTGCTGCTTTTGTTGCCTGTGTGAATAGCTTAAAAATTTCACTGCTGGTAAATTTGCCAACCCGAATTTCAAACCATGCCGGCGTTCGTTGCTCTATGTTAAAATGTAGAATTCTTTCTTTTGTTTTTTCTGTTAGTGTTTTCATTTTTCGGCTTTTTGCAATGTGCTTAAATTGGTTTTATATATTTCAATAAGTTCTTTGTCTGTGTGCCAGGTTTTTTTTGTTGCCCAAATCTTAATAATTGCCGCCGCTGTTGCTGCCTGTTTCAGTACCTTTTCAGCTGCCTTTCTTTCTGCCTGGCTTAAAATTGTATCTGTTGCATAATCAGCTATCTTTTCGTATCCTTCAACTTCAAAGCGGCCTTCATAAACATCTGAAGAAAAGCCCAGCTTTGAAAGTGCTTTACTTATTGTGTTAGTTTCTACTTTTTTAAAGGCTTCTGTATCTACAATATATTTGCCGCCGGCCGACAAATAACAAAGTTTTATTGAATTGCTTATTTCAAAGCTGCCGCCAGGATAGAAAAATACTGCTTCAAATATAATCAATTTTATACTATTTTCAAGGTCTAAAATTTCCCGGCGGCAATCCATTAAACCCCAACTTTGCCCATAATAGCCAAAAATTTCAGTAGCTTGTTTAAGCTGCTTTTGTGGGTTTATAGCTGAAATTTTCCGGCCTGAAATGTTAGCCGTTTTTAGCCAGGCCGGGTCTGTTACTTCTACCCTTTGCCAAAGCTTTAAATTACATTCTGTTTTTTTTGTTGTGTCTTTCATTTTATTATATATATTTCATTATTAAAAACAATGTTAAACTTTTGACCGGTAAGGTCAAAATATTTTTTTAAATCTTTTATTTTTATGTTTTCACTTTTTAAAACCTGTTTAAAAGTTCCGTATTTAAAGCCAAGCTTTCCGGCCGCTTCTTTCTTGTTTATTCCTGTGCTTAAATAAGCCAATTTTGAAAACGTCAAAGCCTGGAATTCTTCTAAAATAAAATCTTTATACTTTACAGAAAAAGGAATTTCAAGCCCTTTAAAAATTCTTTTAATTGCGCCTAATGTTTTAAAGCCGGTTTTTATATTATATGTTAATTGGCTTTTTGAAATGCCGGCTTTTTCTGCAATTTGCCGCTGGTTTAATCCTGTGTAAAATTGCATTAAAATAAAAAGCTGGTTCAATGTTATTTTTTGCTGTATCATTTCCATAATGTATTAAATTTTGAATTCAAAAAATCTTTGTAATGTTGCAACATTTCAAGAAGTGTAAAACTTCCAGCATGTTGCAATAAAACATAAAAATAATTTGAAGAATAGATTGAATCTACTTTGTGAGATAGGTAATTTTGAAAGTCTGACAAGTCAAAAAATACAGGCTGTAATTCTTTGCCATTTTCGTCTTCTAATAAAAAAGCCGCGTTTTCTTTTTGGCCTTCTATGTGCTGCAATAATTTAACGCCGTATGCATAAACTTCTAATTTTTCGCTTTTTTTAGTCATTTTTATTTATTTGTTGTGTTTAATAATAAATCAAAAATATAGTTTTTGTTTTAAAAAAACAAACTTTGTAAAAGTTTTATTATAAATAAAAGAAAAAAAAGGCCGCCTAATTTAGACAGCCCCCACAAAAAAAACAAAATGAATTTTATTATTTTGATGTTTTAAGGCGTTTTTTTAGCCGTTCGCATCTTTCGCGCTGCTTTAAAATAAAGTATTTTATTTCTTCAGCGGCTTTTGTTGCCGCTTCCTGGCTTACAGTCATTTTAATTAAATTTTGAATTTATAAGAATGCTTATATTTTCAACAGTGCTAGTAATTTGTTGTAAAGCTTCAAGGGTTTCGGCGTCGCGTTCTCTTATATATAAATTTAAAATTTTTAATTCTTCAGCATGTGCTTTTTTGGCTTCTTTTAATTCTTCTTTGTGTTCTTTTTGGTCATGGTTTGCTTTGTTCCATAATGAAAAAAGAGAAATTGAAAGCACTATAATTACCGGCGTTTGTTCAAGTAGTTTCAACAATAATTCATTCATTTTTTAGCGTGTGTTTTATGTGCTTTTTTTATGCATGATTTAATAAAAAAGAAGCGAATTTTGAATAATAGCTTGTACTAAAAGTCCAAAAAGCGGCCGTTGAATCAAAGGTTGAAGGAAGTTCTGAAACGTAAGTATAAGAAGCTTTAACCATGCCCATAAAACGAGCGCCTGTAGAATCTAAGCCGGCCGGCGTGTCTAAAAATTGTGTTGTATAAGAAGAATGATTTCCTACGCTTGCAGTATCTGCAATTAATACATTTAAATAAATACCTGGTAAAAGTGTTGTGTCTGTAATTGTAACAGTTTGCAAACCTGTTGCCGCTGTATTCCAGGTGTTAATATTTGTATTTTCTACTCTTTCCCAAAGTGCAGTACTTGTATTATATTTATAAATTGCTGTAGTAAGGTTTCCGCTTCCGGCTGTGCCTTTTTCTATTGTGCAGCCGTTTATTATTAGTTTTGAATCTAAACTATAAGGAACGGCCCAAAGCTTATCTGTTTGAGTGTAACCGCTTGCACTTGTATAATTTCCAACAGTTGGATTTATTAATGTTTCGTTTAAATATTTATGATGTGCCGGCGGCGCGCCGCCGCCTGTTTCTATAATAAAGCCCATTTTTAAAACTGGTTTAAATATTCGTTAATTAAAGAAATATATTTTTCTTTTCTTTCTTCTGTATAAATTGAATTTGTTTCAATTAATGGTAAATATTTTGCTATGCTTGTAATTGCGCCGGTTTGGGCAAAGGCCAAAATATCACGAAATTTTAAAAGTAAAGCTTCTGACTGTTCTGTATTTATTCCCTGGTTCCTATTGTCCTGAACAAAAGTAAATATTAAAGAATTGCCAAAATATAAGTCTTTTTCAAGCCTTTCTTCAATTGTTGGCGCTGTGTAAGGTGCTATATATTCAACAGAATAACCGGCGCCAAAAGAAGCGGCGGCCGCCAAAGCTTCAGCTTCATTTTTATACTTTTCTATTACTGACCAGGCAGCCTTTGAAATTTTATAATAATTCATTTTTATTTTTTAATGGTTATTAAAACTGTGCCTGTGCCGTCAAAAGTACAACTTCCGGCGGAAGAATCGCTTTCAAAATTAGCGCCTAATATTTTGCTGCCGTCCAGGTCGTATGGGTATTGAATTACATTTGCGTTAATTGTTACGTCAATTGTCCCCGAACACACAAAACTTATTTTTTCCCAGCCTGAAACCACAACGGCCGCCGGGTTTGTAAGCTGTTGCTGTGTCGGGTCATTGGCCCCGCCTTGGCCGCTGTTCAATTCGTTTGCCTGTTTTGCAAGTTCTCGAATTTGCGTTTCTAAGTCTGCAAAGCTTCCGGAAAATGAAACGCCGTTAATGCTTGTAATTGTAGTGTTACAAAGTACTGAATTATTATATTTATCTTTTATTAATAATTGGTTTAAATTGTCTTTTGTATCTACTTCGATTTTTGGCTGCAAATAAGTTTCAATAGCGCCGGTAAAAGCGGAAAGTTTTCCGTCTTGTAAAATTGTTATTGAATCAATCATTTTTTATATTTTTTATATTAATATATAATTATTCCCAAATCTGACCCGCTGGCGGTTTCTGTGCAATCTGTTTCTTCGCAACAAGGGCAAATTTTGTCTTCAAAAAGTGTAAAAGTTGTTTTATTATCGCAAAGATATTCTATAATAAAAGGCCGCCTTTTTTCCAGGTGCTGAAGCTGTGTATCTTGCATAAATTTTAAACCGTCAATTCCGCTATTGCTTGAAAATTCTGTATTGTTTAAAAACAGGCCATTGCTTCCGCTTTGTAAAACTATTTCAGGCAAAGCAACAAAATAAACAGCGCGAGAAAGAAAAGGCAAAAGGTACTGTTTCCAAAGTGTTTCATAAGCTGCAACAGTTGGAAAAGCTTGTACAATCGGCCCCAAATCAGCATTATAATTTGAAGGCGTGCTGTTTTTGTTTGCCAGCAAATCTTCATAAAAAGTTTTATTAATTATAGGCTTCAAGAATCTGTCTTCAGCTAAATGAATAACACCGGCAATTTTTGAAGCATCAAAGCGGCTGTTTAAAGGTGCGGCCGTTAGTATTCCGGTGTTTACTATTTCCGCCGCTTGTATTAAAGTTGTTACTGTTGCCATTGTTTTGCGTTTTTTCTGTTTCTGTTTTAAGTGTTTGTTGTGTTTCAGTGTCTAAGGCGTCAAAGCCTAATATTTGCCGCTGTTCGTTCTGTAATAATAGTTCTTTAGGGTCTAAATAAGAAGCTAACGAAACCGGGTTCATGTTTGCAATTTCTAACATAATTCCCTGTAAAGCCGGATTCAATAAAGCGTTTTCTTTTACAAAAGGATTTACAATAGATTGAAGAATTTTTCTTCTTGCCTGTTTTATGCTTGTGTTTATTACGTAGTCAAGCTCGTCTCTAATCTGCTGATTGCTGCCAAGTTTTCCGGCTGTTGCAAGTCCGGCCAGGCTCATCGTCCAGCGATTGGCGGTAACTATTGCTTGACTTGCTAAGGCTTGCAAATCCATGTAATTACCATCATTTTTATCTTCTAATACCTGGGCATTAAGTTTGTACTTTTCATCCCTTAAAACTTGAACCAGCATTTTACTGTTTCTTCCGGTATCTGTGAAAGTGTCTTCAACAGAAGCAACTAATTTTTTTGCTTCTTCCTGTGTAAGGCTTCCGAAAAATTGCAAAATTGCGGAAGGTACAAAGCCGTTTTTGAATTTAGAAATATTATACTTTGGTATTCTATATTCTATTTCAGCCCAAAAGCGGCCGGCCACATTTTCAGGAAGGCCCCAATAAAAGAAGCCGGCACTGTATTGTTTTATGTGTATAGCTGTGCGGCCTTTTGTGTTAAATTCCGGGTACAGTGGAATAGTTCTTATTCCTTTATTTGTGCCGGTTTGGTTTTCCCAATTTTCAGAAATGCCAATTTCTTTAACAATATTGTTTTCATTTGCCTTTTTTATAGCTACTTTATACAGCGGCACATGATACAAATAAACAACTTCCTGGCCTTGCCTGGTTCCCTTTACGAGTTCTACAATAGAATTTCCAAAGGCCCACCAATCAAAAACAGCCTTTTCAATTACTTCTTCTAAGGTTTCATTGTTTAGATTAACCGAAGAAATTAAATTGTTCATTTCTTCAATGCCGGTATCTGTAACAGCCAGCTTTTTTAACAGGCGGCGGAAGGTCTGCAAAAAAGGTACTTCTTTTGCCTGTACAGCGTTGAAGCCTTCGCCCATTGTTAAAGAAGTTTTTTGCTGTATTACATTTCTTAAAGTTGTACTGTTGTTTATCAAAGCCATTAAGCCTTTCAAAAAGCTGCTGTTCGGGTCAAAAAACCGCACCCATTGCCCATTAATTAAGTAGCTTTCATCTGTATTAAACCGGTCGGGCTGAAATTCCCTTATAAGGTCTTCTTGTAGTATGTCGGTGTCTATACCTTGGCGAATTGTCGCGCTTGCCAAAATGCCCTTTTGTGGCCTTTTTATGGCCTGTTTTTTACTGTTCTTCCTGGTCATGTGTCGCGGGTTTTGTTGGTGGTGCTTCGTGTTTGAAATCCGGCGGAATTTCTCCGACTAAATAACGGCCAACCGTCTTTTCATCATGTGAAAGTTTGAATTCAACTAATTCTTCAAGCGTCATTTCGCCTAAAATTCTTGGCTCATCAAATTGAAATTTTCCACATGTGCCAACAAAAGCCAATCTTTTGTATTTTTCTCTAACTGTCAAAATATTATCAAAAGCCTTTTTCTTTTTCTTTGCCATTTTGTTTTTGTTTGTGTAAAAAAATAGGGAATAGAAAATATAAGTTTCTTCTATTCCCTAATATATAAAAATATAAAATAAAATCAATATTTTATACAGGTATTCCAGCTTCGCCAGGTGTCCAAACAGCAGCCTTTTTCGTGCTTATTGCTGTAAGTGTAATAATTTCCTGGTTTGCGTCACTTTTTGCCGTTCCGCTGGTGCCTTCAACGCCTGTTAGAAAAGCTTCTTCTGTTTCAGAATATCCCCAAATCCAGGAAGTACCGGTATTTTCGCCATGAATCGCAACCATACCACAACAACAATCAGCCAAATCTTTAATTAAGTTAACATCTGCTTGTTTTCGGCCGTTCCAATTCATTGTAAACGTTTGCGTAACTTGTGTTGCGCAATTTTCATTCGTTACACTTTCAGAAAAAACCGCTGTATTTGGTGCAAATTGGAATTTGAAAAATACCGCTGTACCTGGATTCATTACTATTCCTGTAGCATCTCCGCCGGCGCCTATTGTCACGCTGTCTACGTCTTCAAAATCTACTAAATAAAGGAAATTACAACCGCCTGAAATAGCTGTTGAACAGCTGCGAGTTCTTCCCCCTGTAATACAAGTTGCCATAATTTATAAAGTTTTTGTTTCTATTAATAACCTACAGCCATTAAAGAAGGATGAACATAATTTGAACCCATTTTACCGTTTACTTTTACGTAAGTTTTTTCCTGTAATTGGTCATAAAAAACTAAAACAGAAGCCAAAGAAGAAAATAAATCTGTAGCAAAAATTAAGTTTTTCGGCGTAGTGTATAATATTTGATGATGGTCTGCAAGTCCTAAATCAGCGCTTGTATAAACGTCCCAATTCCAATTAGGTTTTACAGGAATTCCGCGGAATGTCAGCTGTTGCGCGCCGTCAATCACTAACTGTCGGCCAGCATCTCCGCCCCCTGAATTTTCTAAGTCTTCGCGGTACTGCTCATAAATAGAACCTGAAACAAGAAAAACTTTTTCGTTTGTTGGTAATCCTTTTAGCGGTAAAGCAGCACTTTCGTAAACGCTACGAAGTAAAGCTTCGCCCTGTCCAGCTGCCAAAGGCGCCCCGGAACCAGTCGCAGTATAAGGAACAGAAGCCGCAGCAACTAAGGCCGGAATGTGAACAGTCCAAAGGCCGTCTGTTATGTCATAATCTGCTGAAGCGCTCGCTTTGTCGCCAAACCAAAATAAACGCATATAATCTAATAAGGTAGCGTCTTTAACTTTTTGTATTAAGTATTTAAAAATTTCAGTGCCGGACATGTCAAATTTCATATTTCCTTTCTTCAATTTTTCCTGTAATACTGTGCTTTTGAATTCGTCGTAACACTGTTCAATGTTGATTTTGACTTCATCGACGTCAATTTCTCTTTCTGTTATTCCGAAATTACCGGCGGCAGAAAAGCCGCAACCTGTATTTTTTCTAACAATTTTTTCAAGCTTATCAACATATTGAAGCTTCCTTTTGTAGACCACGTCCGGAAGTACTGTAAAATCTCCTATGTTTAAAATGTCTGTGAAAATTGGTTCAAAAAACAATTTTTGTGCTTCAATTCCTTTGTAAGAAACCGAAAATTCATGCTGTATTGTTCCCATTTTTTTTAAAATTTATTTATTAATTATTGAAATATTGAACCAAAAAAGTTCATAAATTCTTTATGTTTTTTCGTTGGTGCAATTAGTGCTTCAATTGAAGCTTTTTCTGTGTCTAATTTTTCCCCGGCACCGGCTGAAGGGCTGCAAGCCGCTTCTTCTAATTCTTTCAGGGCTGCTTTTAATTGTTTTACTTCCGCTTGAAGGTCTCCTTCTTCTTCTTGCTGTGTTTCAGCTTCAAAAGAAATTACTTCTGTTGGTGTTTCTGCCTGTGTCAAAGCTTCGTCTTCAGGTGTTATTTCAACACCTTCAAAATTTGGCTGTTCTGCTGGCGCTTCCGCTGTGCTTTCAGCGTCTAAATAAAAGCCGTTTTCTTTTGCTATTAAAATAGCTTTTTCAATTTCTGCCTGTTTGTCTGCTTGTTTTTGTGCTTGAATATCAGCCGTTAATTTTTCGGCTTCTGCTGGGTTAGAAACAAACCAGGCTTTCACCTTTTCAAAAAAGGTTTCTTTTGTTTCTTCTGTTTTATCTTGCATAGTAGCAAAAGTTTTAAATTGATTAAGTAATTTAACAGGCACATTTTTAAAATTCTTTGTGCTGTTGTATATGTTTTTATAATTGCTTTTGTTTAGAAATTCAACGCCTTCAGTCACTTTGTCAATGAATCCGGCTTCGTAAGCTTCTGAAGCTGTGAACCAGGTTTCATTTTCAACCCATTTTTCAATTTGCTTTTGTGTCTTTTCTTCGCTGCCGTCAATTAATTTTCCATTTTCAGAAATCTTTTGAAGGTAAGTTTGTACAAGTTCCGCTTTCATTTTATCTAAAAGCCCGGCTGTCTGCCGCAAATCTTCGGCTTCTCCGCCTATTGCCGCCCAGGGTTGATGTATCATAAAATAAGAACCTTTTGCCATGCTTACAACATCGCCAGCCAAAAGAATTTTTGTAGCGATAGAAGCTACAAGGCCAAAACCTGAAGTATTAACAGGTTTTTTATATCCTTTTATAAAGTCCGCTATTGCTCCGCCTTCTGTGACACTTCCGCCGGGGCTGTTTATTTGAATATTTAAACGTTCTGCTTTGCTTTCTTTTATTTCTGCTGCAAGGTCTTGAAGCCCTACATTCCAAAAAGAATCAATTTCGCCATTTATTAAAATATTGGCTTCATTTTTTGCTGTATGTTCAAACGTATAATTTTTCATATTACAAATATAATTTATTTTTTTTCTTGCTTTGGTCGAATTTTGGGAATTAATCTATTTTCAAACCTAAAAGCCTTTTGAAATCTTTTTAATATTACTTTTATAGTACTTTCTTTTACACTTACCTGTTCTTCCAGCTGCCAAATAGCGAAGCGCTTAATTCCAAAGTTTTCTTCAAGCGCTTCAGGGTATTTTGATATTACAATAAATCTGTTTATTGTAATATCTTTTATAAGGCTTCTATTTATAATATATTTAACAAAATTTTCGTTTGTTGGTTCCTGGCTTTTACGTTTGCAAAAGCTTTCAAATTCTTCAAGCAGTATTTTTAAAAATTCGTTTCTTGTTGTTTCCATTGTCGGGCCAGGCTTCGCATTACTCCAATAACTTTCGACCTACAACCGCCGCAGCTTTCTTGTTGTTGGTCGTGTTTTGATGCAATATATTTATTATAAACTTCAAATAAATAAGTTTGATGTTTTGAAGGACAAAAAGGTAAAAACTTTTCAACGTGTTCAATAACTTCAATAATATCTTTAAATATTTCACGCGGTATTCTGTGATTAATAGCCATTTTACAAAGTTGTTAACGTGTTTAAAGTGCTGTCATTATCTTGCAAGTCTTGTAAATTGTTTAAATCCTGGACAACTTGCAGCCGGTCAATTCTTGCATTTATTGCCGCTGTTCTGTCTTCAGAAGCTTGTAAAAATTGCTGAAAAGTTGTATTTATTCCGCCAGCCTGGCCGCCTTGTGGCGCTGTTAATACTTCGCCTAATATTCCGCCGTCTGCAAAAGACTTGCCGCCGCCGGCCCGGTTCAAAGCTGATAGAATAGGCTTAAACATTTTTGTACTTTTTTTATTTATTACAGCTTCGCCGCCTTCCAATTCTCCGAATCCTGTCTGTATTCCGCCGGCACTGTGGGCCGGGCCTTTTAATATTCCGCCTTTTGCAAATTTTTGGCTTGATATGGTCGCAATCTGTACGGCTGTTGCTACGGCTGTAGCTGCCGCTGCTATAAATGAAGCCGGCGGCGGAAGTGTGAAAGCATTGGCAATACCTAAAGCGGCGGCAATTATAGCCTGTGTTATTGCAATTGCTTTCTGTGTTTCTGCTTGTTTCTTCCGGGCTTTTTCTCTGTTTTCTGTTTCTTTTTTAAGTGCTTCTTCTTCCTGTTCTACTTGCTGAAGCAAAAACTTTTTTTGAAGTCCGGTCGCTGCTTGAAGGTCTTCGTTTAAATTTGTAATATTTTGCTTTCTATTTTCAATTGCCTGTTCAAAGCGTGCATTTTCCGCCTTAAAAGCAAGCTCTGAAATGTCGGCAATTGCTTGAATTGTAACATTTACGGCGTTTACTATTGCCGCCGTTGTTTGTTTTCTTATTTCTGCCTTCTTTTCTTCTGTTGCCTTTGCGTCTTCAATTTCTTTTTTGTCTGCTTCTTCTTCTGCTTTGTCAATTTTTACCTGTTGTTTGTCACGTTCTTCTATAAAGTCAGTAAATTCAGCCTTCCAGGCGGCGGCTTTCTTTTCTGTTGCTGCCTGTTTTATGTCTTTAATTTCTGCTTCATGCTGTTTTAGTTGTGTTTGCTTTACTTCGTTTCCTTTTTGTTGCAAAGCAATTATTTCATTATTAGACTTTGTTTCAAGGTCTTTAATTTCTGCTTTGCTTAATTTTTCCAATTCCAGCCGCTTTTTAAGTGCTTCTTTTTCTTTTTGTATAAGCGTGTCAATTTCTTTTTGAAGCTGTGCCTGTTCTTTTTCAAAATCAAGCTGCTTCTGTGCTAATACTTTTTTGTTATTGTCTTTTATTGCATCAATTTCAAGCTGTGCAAGTTCAGCACTTAATTTCAAAAGCAAGCTTTGCCGCCCTTTGGCGTTCTGTTCCATGCTTTTTTTAAGGTCTGCTTCTGCCTTTTTCCGGTCTGCTTCTTTTTGTTTTGCAACGGCTGCGGCTTCTTTTTTTGCTGCTTCAATTGCCGCCTTTTTTGCTTCTTCTGCCGCTTTTTGTTCTTCTTCTGTTTGTTTTTCTTTAAATTTTGAAGTGTCGAAGCCTTCAGCTTTTATAACTTCATTAAGGGCCTTTTTTTCCTGTTCAATTTGGGCCAAAAGTGTTTTATTTTGTTTTATTCTTTTTTCATTGTTTTTAATATATGACTTTACCGATATTAAAGCGGTATTCATGCCTTCTTTGCTGTTTGTTGTGCCGGTTTTTACTGCTTCTTGCCTTTCTTCTTCTAATCTTATAGCGTTTCTATTAAGTGCCGCTTCTTCCCTTAATGCAGCTAAACGGCGTTTTGTTATGTCAATGAAATTTTCTTCTGTTGCCAGCAATAAAATCTTTTGTTCAAAGGCTTTGTTTCCGGCCAGCTGTGCCGCTGTTATTTCTTCAAGGGTTGAATTTTCATCTAATAAGTCCGGTAAATAATCCTTATATTTTTTGTTTATGTCTTCAATTAGCTGCTTTCTTGCTTCCTGTGATATGTTGCCCCGTTTTAATGTTTCTATTTCAGCATTAAATTGGTGCTGTAAATCTTCAACGCCCTTAGAAGCTTTTTTTGCCCCCAGGTCAATACCAAAAAGCCCTTTTGAAACAAATTCAAGGCCATTTAAAAAGCCTTTTAAAGGCCCGGCCACAACATCAATAAGAAACATTCCAAGTTTTTCTAAAATAGCAGAAACCCGGCCAAAGCTTTCAGATAAAGAACGGGCTGCTTCAGAACCTTCTTTGTTCTTGTCTACAAGCCGCTTAATTGCCCCGCCTATTTTTCTAATGCCCTGGGCTATTCCACGACCTATAAAAATTGCACCGGCCGCCTTTCCTAATTTTCCCAAAGAAGAAGCATAATTTCCAACATTCCGCCGGTTGTCGCCGGTCTGTTTTTCCAACTTTTTCAGCTGGTTTGTTAATGCTTTCTTTTGTTGTATAACTTGTTTGGCTGTTTTGCCTGTTTTTTCATTTACTTTATTGCTTTTTATTTCTTCTTTTGTAAGTTTTTTCCATTGTATTGTAGTTAAAGCCAGCTTTGCTCTTAATTTTTCAATTTGGCCGCTTTCTTTGCTTGTTAAAATTGCTGTTTGTTTAGCAATTTGCTGCCGTTCCCGGTTTGCCAGCTTTAACTTTTGTTTTGTCTGTAATTCTTTGTCAGTTAAAACAATTACTTCTTTTTTTGTCTTTTGTGCCTTCTTTTCTTCAGCCCCGGCTGCCTTTACGGCCTTTGTAACTTCTTTATATTCAGAACCTAATTTTTTAACAACCTTATTGCCATTGTCAAAGGTTTTAAAGCTTTTTGAAATAGCTGTTCCGGCTGTTTGTGCTGTTGTGCCAAATTGTTTTAGCTGCCTTTCTGCTGTTCCTGAAACGCTGTAAATTTCTGCAAGGGTTCCAGCTACTAAAATTAATTGAGTGTTCAAAAGGCCCATTAATTTAGTGACTTTTGTTATGTCTTTTTGGCCTTTTATTTCTATTTTAAAGCCAACTATTTTTTCAGCCATTGTTTAAGATGTTAATAATGAAACAACCGAAGAAAGAAGGCTGTTTTCAATGTTATTTAAATTTTCTGTTCCAGGTGCAACGTCTACATAAAATGTAAATTTTGTGGGGCTATCCTTTAAAGGGTTAAAGCCGGTTATTTGTTGCACTATGTATTTTTTTGAATCAATATAAGCTTTTTCCCTAAATGAAAAATTTATAAAATCTAAAGAATTAAATTTTATATAATTATTTCTAATTTCTCCAGTGTCGTTCCTGGTCATTTGCTGAAGGTAAAAGTTTTGTAAAAGGCCAGGGCTTTCAATGCCGTTTATTGTCTGTGTATCAAATCCAATATTCGGGTCTAAGCCGCTGCTGTCGTTATAATTTACCATAAAGGCAACCGGAACCGCTGCCGGGCTGCCAAGGTATTCAAATAATTCTATTGTGCCGTCGTTATCGGCCCAGCTGCCGCCGGTTCTTTGCCCGGCAAAATATAAAATTCTTGGGCTTATTTCTTCGGCCTTTGGGCCTGTTGTCGCTGTTGGGTCTAAAATGTAATTCTGTGAATATATAAGCGGAAATTGTGGCACTGTGTTTGTATTTGGATATTTTGCCAGGTGGTCTAAGACATGTATAGTTTTAACAAAGAAAGGCACTTCAATTTTTTCTGTTTTTGTAAGGTCTGCGCCTGTTAAAATTTGGTATTTTGATTGATATATTTTTAAAGGGTTTGAACCTTCAACAAATTCAATAGTTGTTTCAAAAGAATCTGCTTTATATTGAAAATCATAAACGCCAGGCAAAGCCGGAAATTCAAAACTTCCTTCTTTGTTATAGTCTATTATTTTACTATAATCTTTTTGTATAGATGTTTTATAAAAGCCTTCTGTTTTTTGGTCAACTGTTGCCGGGTATCTTGCTGTTTCCTTATATGTATCTTTGGGTTCTATTGTTACAACTTTTGAAAATTCATCTGTTTGAAAGTCTAAATTAAACATTGCTTTTAAGCCTTTGAGCATATCTAAAAAAGCCCAATCCCGAAGCAAGAATTTAAAATCTATTTCAAAGCCAGGCCCCGGCACAGCTTCGCCAATAAAAGAAGCGTTTCCGCTTATTATTTGGACATTTGAACCGGATAAATTCCAGGTTAAAACATCGCCAGCAGAAGCATAAACAACGCCTGAAGCTGTAAGATTTTGACCGGCGGCCGGATATGCTGGCGCAATATGAGAAAAAGCAAAACCAACATTTGGAACAACCGGCGTGCCATTTTGAAATAAGTATATAATAAAGAAAAAAGTACCTGGCGGAACAGCTGCGGCAAATTCTAAACTAATACTACATTCATAATAACCGGTTAAAGGTGCTGTATATTCATAATTGGTTATATTGTCGTATGCTGTCGGGTTTTGTGGTGCTGCTGTGTCTATTGTGTCAAAAGGCATATTTGTTAAGCCTGTAACAGAATAAGGCGCAGACAACGAAACAAAAGTATTTAAAAATTCATCATTATAGCCCCTGGGCATTTTTTCAGGAAAAGGCAAAGGCAAAACAAGTTTTGAAAATAAATCTGTATCAAAAAAAACACTGTTTATCGTATAGCCTATATTTTTAAATGCCTGAACAATTAAAGGCTTTATAAATAGCGCTGGCGTGCTTTCATATATTGAAGGTTGATATTGAATATTGGGCGCCGTTCCGGTGCTGTTTGCCCATTCTTTAAACTTTATTAATAAAAAAGCAAATTCTTGGCTTGAAGGGCTTGAAACAAAGCCGGCTAAAATGTTTGTTGAATTAAAAGTTTTTACAACATCTGTAAGTTCTGAAAGCAAAGTATTGCCAAGCAAAACAAACCATGAAGAATTATTTGAAATTAAGTTCAATTCAAAATTTTCTTCTTGCGCTTCATATCCAAAAGAAAAAGTTTTAGCTTTCTTTATTTGTGCTGTTCCTGAAAAGCTTGGCGCGCCGTCTACTTCAATTCTAAAAGGCCTGTATATTTTAGTTTTTCCTAATATGTTTATATTGTTTTTTGTTGCCGGAACCTTTACAGAAACGCGCGAAAAATCGCCTTGAGTTTTGCCTTCTACAGTGTTAATTCTTTTTGTAATATTAAGCGGCAAATCTTCAGCGCTGTAAAGGTCAATTTCTTTATTATCAATAAAAAGCTTAGTATAATTGTTCATGGCTTTTATAAATAGTTAACTGTTTTTATTATTGTGTTATAAATCCAAGCTGTACACTTCCGGCGGCCTTCATCTGTTAAAAGAATTTCTTTACATTCTTTTTCTGTGTCCATGAAAAAGCATTCAAATAAAACAGCCGGGCAGCGTGTTTTTGCTATTACTGTAAAATTTTTCTTTTTTATTCCGCGCCAGCGGTATGAAGGAAAAACTTTTTTATATTCTGCTTGGGCTGTTTCGGCTATTAGTTCACTTCTTCGGCTGGCATTTTCAGAAATAAAAATTTCTGAACCTGTGCCGCCGCCGGCGTTAGCATGAATAGAAATATAAAAAGCGTTTTCAATTTCATTTGCCCGCCTTACTCTTTCATTTAAAGAAATGTCTTCTGTTTCCGGGTTTATATCTACATAGTTTATTTTATCTGCTGTTAATAGTTCTATAAGCCGCCCTTTTATAGCCCGGTTGAATTCTCCTTCAAACAGCTGCGCGCCGTCGGCCCAAATAGGGCTTCGTTTTCCTGGCGTGCAATAAAACCCATTAATTACAGAACCATGTCCGCTGTCCAAAATTACAGTCTTTAAAGCCATTGTTTTAAATTCTTTGTATTATCAAATCATTTGCCAATTTAACAACTATTTCAAAGCGTATTTTTCCAGCCTGTGAAAAAGTTTTCTGTTCTTTGTTTTGTATAATTACCGGCACAAAATCGCCGTCAATTTCTGCATAAACTTTAGGCGAAGTGAGCAATTCAGAAAGCCAGGCCGCCTTTTCATTTGTTAAAAATCTGCTTTTTACCTTGTAAGAATTTGAACCGGTGCTTTTTGTTTTGAAGCTGCCGCTGTCTGTTGTTAAATCAGGCGCAGAAGTTCCGGCCGTATAATTTAAAGCTTTCTTTGCGGCTGTGCTTTCAGCTTTTAAATTCAATTCTTTTTCACTATTAAAAGTATAAGAGTCTAAGCCGCCCAGCATGTTTATAAAATGAAGTTTTAAATCTCTAAGGGAACAACAGCTATTTTTTATTTTATATACTGCTGTTTCTGTTTTGTCTGTATGTACCCAGGTAGGCCCAACAAGAACCATTTCGCCAAAAGAAACAGCATAATATTTTATTAATGGGTCGTTAAAATTTGGTGCGCCTTGTACATAAGTTTTAGTTGCTAAAACATCAAAGCCAACATTTAAAGAAGCCTGTTTAAATCCTGTTGTTAAAAAAGTTTGTGCCAAAGCATCATATAAAACAGCTAACGAAGAATTTAAAAGCTGTACACGAAGCCCGGCATAAGGTAAAACAGAATTTTTTTGAATGAAAGAAAGATATAAATTTTCATCTTTGCAAGTTGGCAAAAAAGAAAGATTTTGCTTTGTCAAAAATTTTGTTTGTGTATATGGTGCAACGTTGCCAACATAATCATATAAAAATTTAATTTCTTGGTGCTTTCTGCTTGCTGAAAAAATTGTATAAGTGTTTGAAGTATCCGAAACAGCCGGCACAGCTTCCAAAATTCCAGCTGTTGAAATTCTTTCGTAAGTAATTTCAATATGATAATCTGCGTAAAAATCTGTATTATCAATAACAAAATTATTTTGTACAAGGCTTTTAGGCGCTCCGGTGTCCGGGCCTAAAGAATCCTGGACATATTTTTGTATATCTATATTGAAATAATAGTCTACTTGGGGCGGCGAAAACCCTACTTGATTAAAAAAGCTTTTATATTTTACTGTTGCAATTAATGAACCATTTTTATAAATCTGTACAACGGCATTTTCTGCCGGCGTCGCTGCTGGCTGCGTTACATAAACTGTAAATTTTACAGGCCTGTAAGCCGGTAAAACTACAAAAGGCGGCTGAAGTGCTAAGGGCATAATTTAATATATTTTATTATATTCAACGTTCCAGGCTGTTACAAAATCGCGCTCTTTGTGTTCAGGGCTGAAACATTTTGAAGTTATGATTGCAAAATTATTCTGTTTTTCTGTATCTGCATTGTTAAATTCTTCTAATTTGTCCGCCGGAATTGTCGCAACAAAATAATTTGATAATTGACCACAGACAGAAATTATTGACTCATTAGCGCCGGCTTTTTTGTAGTTTTCGTTTACACTTTCGGCGGCTGCCTGTGCCTGTTCTTTTGTTAGTTGTTGAAGTATCATTTTTTATTTATGTTTAGGCTTTCAATAAGCATTTTTTGTAATGCGTTTTGAAAGAAGTTTTCAATAAGTTGTTCAATTTTCCTTTCATTTGCTTTTAAAACATTGTCAATAAATCCGGTTTTCCTGGTCAAAGGGTAGCCCTTTTGTTTTTGCTTTGTGGCTATTGCAAAAGCAATTCCTTTCGCTTTCTTTTTTGTTACACCAAATTTAAGTTGCGCAAATTTTATTAAGCCTTGAATGTATTTAGACCTTCCGCCCCGGTATGGCGGAACAGATGTAAAAGGAATCCTGGCCGGGCTTATTCCGTTATTAAGCGAAAGGCCATAAGAAAGCATTAAAAATTTTATTATTGTTTTTTCTGTCTGCTGTTCAATTTTTGCTTCAAAACTTTTTGAAAGTGCGCCTGTTAGTTTGTGACCTTGCCGAAGCAATTCTTCAGCCAAATTTTCAAAAATAAATTTTGCTAAAATTTCAGAAAGTTTTTTAATATGTAAATTTTGCTGTTCCAAATCTAAAAATCAAATAAAGTTTAAGTTGTTTTCAAGGTCTTTTCTTTCTATATATTCCGGTAATGCTGAAAGTTCTATTTTATGTCTTTCGGCGGTGCATTGTGCAACATGTGACAAAATAAAAGAAACTTGAAAAGTAATTAATTTATCATTATGCAAGTTTGCCCGGGGTTCATATCGGGGCTGTGTTCTTATAAATCCTATGTTATAATATTCTAAAACCTGGGCCAGGTTACAAATAAAATCTTCTGCAATTTGTTTAACATCTGCCCATTGTTCAATAAGTGTTTTTATTATTTGGCTGCCGCTGTTGTCGTAGCCTTGTAAATCATCAAAATATAAGTTTATAGATATATCTTGATTGAATCCAAGATAGTTTTCTTCTTGTGTCGGTTCGAAGTAATCAGGAATGTCAAAATGAAGGGCCGGAAACATTCGGCCGCTGCTGTTGCCTGGGTCGAAGTTATTATCAATATTTTTGTTTATGTCAGAACGCCAACCAAAATGATAAAATTTAAGGCGGCTGTCTGCCTGTGTCATTAGGTTAAAAATATTTGATATTTGTATTATTGTAGTATTCATTTTTCTTTTGTTGTTTGTAGCTTTGAAAGTGCATTTTCAGCCGAAAGAAACAAAAAAGCTTGGTAAAGGTCTGCTTCTTCTGCCGCTTGTATGCTTGTTTTTCCGTTAATATCAAAAATTTTACTTTCTGCCAGGCGTTTAATAATTAAATACCAGCCGTATGTTTTTTCAATTGCTTTTGCCGTTTTTGTTGAATTTGCTGTTGTAGCGAATAAATCAGCAAATTGCTCTGTAATTCTTTGTTTAGTCGAAGCAAAAAAAAAGATACATTTATAATTTTATCCATACTCAATTTTTTAAAAAGCTTCTTTCTTGCTTCGTGCCTTCTTTTGTCATAGCTGTATTTTTCGCCGGGGGGCCGGCATAATACTGCCACAACATCCAGCATAGAAAGCCAGGCGCCGTTTTCAACTTCCTGGAAATTTTCTTGAAATTGGGCAGCTTCTGCAAATTCTGAAACTGTTGAACCTTCCATGTGCTGCGCCGGCAATATATACTCCTTTCCATTAATAGAAAAGCCTGTGAAGTTTTCATCCGCATTCATTTCCGAAAGGTCAATTTCAATAGTCCAAAAAGCCTTTTGAAGCTGCTGTAAATTCATGCTTTGTTCAATTTCTTCTTTATCAAGTCCGACCCAAAAGCCAACAGATAAAGCCATAAATTCAAAACATTTCAGCCGGTCTTTCTTTTTTAATTTCTTCCAGGCTTTTTCAAGGTCTTCAGATTCATAAAGATTTTTTAAAACTTCCGGCGTTTTTGGTGCTACGTCTGAAAGGTAATTCAAAAACTTTTCAAAAGTTACTTCTTGCCAATTTGCCGGTGTTTTATATTGCTTGCTGTTTAGTTCAAAGCTTATCATTTCAATTCTTCTTTAAGTTGTTGAATTTCCGTTTTTGAATTGTCAGCTATTAAATTTTTATTTGGTTTTTCAATTGCCTTTTTTATTTTGCTTTCATGAATCCAAAGCTTTTCAGAAATTTCATAAACAGTTAAACCTTCATAATACAAGGCCAAAACTTCAGCCTGTCTTTGTTTGTTCAAATATTTGTTTTCTTTCGGGCCTTTCTTTGTTTCCGCTGTAACTTCTTTTAATTCCGGCACAACTTCCGCCGGCCTTTTATAAGGGTTTGTCTTTGGCGGCGTATTGTCTGTTTTTGTCCTGGGCTTTCTATATCCTAACCGGTACAAAATCCGGCTTTGTACATTTAAATAATTTCTATAGTCTTTCTTTTCAAAAGCTGTTCCTTCAAAATTTTCAAGTTTCTTTTCAATCCAGGCCACAACTTCAAGCTGTTTTTCAATTAAGTTCATTTTGTTTTTTTGTTTATAGTGTAATATAAGGGTTTGAACCTTCAATTAAATATTCAAAAATTGGATAACATAAAACGTCTATTTTGTCATCATGCTTAGCGTTTGGAAAAGCTTCCGCCTGTTGTATAAATGAATCTATCCAAGCGCCCCTTATAAGCTTAACGCGGCCCGAACGAAGGAAAGGTTCTATGCTTTCAACCCTGTTAAATTTTCCAAGTTTTACAAAGTTATTATTTATTCCGGTACAGTTCCAGCCGGATTTCAAAAGCAAATCTTCAAAAGCATATCCTGAAGCCTTCAGCTCAATTTGAATTAAACTTTCATTTGTTAGGCCGTTAAGCCTTGCAAAGCCTGAAAAGAAGGCTATGAAATCAGAAAGTTTTTTTCTGACGCCGGTTATATTGCGAATATACAAAATTTTTGCGGCTTTGTCAAAATAGCAAAAACAAAGCGCTGTTTCATCATTCTGCTTTTTTTCTGTCCA
>CESQ01009268.1_pt1 | contig 25094 bp, 23 predicted proteins | sample 361401 | NCBI WGS metagenome assembly CESQ01 (sample SAMEA2622119, study PRJEB7988) | marine metagenome | isolation source: saline water (ENVO:00002010), including | reverse complement strand
AATGAAAGATCTCTATAAGTAGAAGGGTATTCTGAAATTTCTTTATATTTAATAAAATTAAATGGTTTTTTATCAAATTGGTTATATTCAACTTTAGAATTTATGAAATTATCAAGATTGAATTCAGTATAAAAAATATCGCTATTAGATTTTGAATCTATAGAATCCCTTGGAATATTTATGATTTTAATTCCTTTTATTAACTCATCCTTTTGAAAGAAACTTATTATTCTTTCAAAATAATTATTATCTATCTTCTTTGAAAAATCTCTATAATTTCTTCCCATTCTGCCAGAGGCGATAATTCCAATTCTTTTTTGTTTAACTTGATCTTGTTTATTTGAATAAACATCAGATATTTCGAATAATTTGATAGATTCCTGCTGTCTTCTTTCGTTATAAATTAAATTATTCTCTAATGAGCTCTGGAGATCTGTCCTCATAAAGTTCTTATTAGAATCAATTGGATTATCGATTTTAATACTATCCTTCTTCTCATCTGAAACGAAAGGAAAATTAATTACTTCATAAAAACCATTATCTGTCATATATTCTCTGACTATATTTCCTTTATTAATTGGGCTCGTATTCTTTTTTGGGAGATTAATTTTCTGTTGCTTGATATTGTTATATCCAATGACTCTTGAAACTTCTTCAGCCAAATCATTATTATTAGTAATGTCGTATCTATAACTAGGGACTTCTATAAAATCTTTTTCAATAATAAAACCTAAATTTTTAAGATGATTCAAGATATCTTCATCTGGTGTATCAATGCCTATGATTTTTTTTATATCTTCTAAGTTATATTGAATCTTATTATTAATGATTTCTTTATGATTAAATGTTTTTAATCTTACATTTTTAATATTGGCATGATCTTGAACAATCTTTAAAAATCTCCTTATTGCGAAGTCTTGAAAACCAAAGTCAACCCCTCTTTCAAATTTATGAGCAGCATCAGAATTTAGATCATATTTAAGATTTTTACCAATAATAAACCTTGGCTCAAAATAAGCACATTCAAGTAATATTCTAGTAGTATTTTCTGAACATGCAGTAGACTTACCGCCCATTATGCCTGCTAAATTAATAACTTCATTTTTTGACATAAAAACTATATTTTTATCTTCCAAAACTATCTTTTTATCTGTCAAAGTATAAAAATTTTCTTTATTTTGTATTTCACATAATTTTATTTGATCATTTATTTTATCCATATCATAACAGTGAGTCGGCTGACCAATTTCGTAAGATAAATAATTCGAAACATCAGTAAAAAAATTTATTCTTTTTTGATTTAGGTTTTTATAAAATCTACCCAAGTAATCGGAGTAACTAGATGGGCATTTATCAACCTCTACTTCGACAAACGTAATGTAAGGACAAGCTTTTGGTATTTCATTCTTAAAATCTATATTAAGCTCGTCAATTCTTTCTTTAAATATTTCAAATTCAGTATCGGTTGAAGATAAAGAATTTAAGTCTCTTAAAATGCCGAGCAGTGAAAAGCAATCACCTCTATTGGGAGTAAGTTCAAAATCAATAGACTTATCAGATATAGTATGTTCATGTCCAAGCTGAAGAAGTAATTGAGATAACTTTTTAAAGTTATCGATATCATTACTTCTGTTTAATATATCATTTAGTAATATTTTCATTTGAATTGAGATAAAAAATCTAAATTAGACTTATAAAATTCTCTTATATCTGTGATCTCATGTTTTAACATCGAAATTCTTTCAATACCAAGGCCAAAAGCCAGTCCACTATATTTTGAAGAGTCGATATTACAGTTTTCTAATACTATTGGGTTTACAATTCCACAACCTAAAACTTCAAGCCATTTCCCTTCTGATGAAAGAATATCTACTTCTGCAGATGGTTCAGTGAAAGGAAAGTAAGAAGGTCTAAATTGTAATTGAACCCCATCACCAAAAATATGTTTAATAATCTTATAAATCAAATCTTTTAAATTTGAAAAATTTATATTTCTATCTACATATATGCCTTCTATCTGATGAAACATAGGCAAATGAGTTGAATCATCATCTTTTCTGTAAACTTTTCCTCCAGAAACAAAAGCTATTGGGGGGCTCATCTCAAGCATGCCCCTTATTTGCACAGGAGAAGTATGAGTTCTTAATAAATTATTTTTATTATTTAAATAAAAAGTATCATGCATTTGTCTAGCAGGATGATGCTCTTTAATATTTAACATATCAAAATTAAATCTTTCAGTTTCAACCTCAGGCCCATCAATAATTTCAAAACCCATTTCACTTAAATAATCTAAAATATGATTTTTTAAACTTGTAATAGGATGACTGCAACCATGTTCTGATGCAATTTTAGGTAATCTAATATTATTTTGCTTTGACATAAAGCAACTAAGAACTAGCCAATCGCTAATTTGATAACTTTTTCAAATGCGACTTTATCACTTATAGAAATTTCTGAAAGAATTTTTCTGTTTAAAAGAATATCTTTATCTTTTAGGGCATTTATTAATTGAGAATATGATATTCCATGTTCTCTAGATCCCGCATTGATTCTCGCAATCCAAAGATTTCTAAAAACTCGTTTTTTATTTTTCCTATCTCTAAATGCATATTGCAATGACTTGATATTTGATTGCTTAGCAGTCTTAAATAAACGACTTCTAGCTCCATAATGACCTTTCGTTTTTGACAAAACCTTTTTGTGTTTTGCTTTTGCAGTTTTAGCTTTTGTAACTCTTGCCATAATTATTTAACCAGTTTTGAAGCCATTTTTAACACTGTTCCTGACATTGTATTCAATCCTCTATTATGTCTTTTTCTTTTTGTAGACTGTTTAGTTAATATATGATTTCTATTAGCGCCTCTTGATTTCAAAGAATTTGCTGTTTTCTTAAATCGTTTTGATGCTCCAGAATGTGATTTAATTTTATATCCCATAGTCTACTATTTCTTTTTTTTAGGTGACAATATCATTAAGAGCTGCCTTCCTTCTAATGATGGCTCTTGATCAACTTCAGAAATATCTTGAAGTTCAATTCTTAATTTATTTAATAATTCTAGTCCCATATTACTATTAAGTATCTCTCTACCTCTAAAACGGACGCTTATTTTAGTCTTATCGCCACTAATAATAAAGCTTTTAATCTTTTTTAATTTAATATTGTAATCATTAATATCGGTTGTGGGTCTGAATTTTATCTCCTTTACAGTATTTTTCTTAGTTTTTGATCTTGAGCTGGTAACATTTTTCTTTTTTTCAAAAACGCGCTTACCATAATCCAAAATTTTACAAACCAAGGGATCTGCTGAATTAGATGACACTTGCACAAGATCCATATTAACTTTTTTTGCCATTTCTAAAGCATCTTTAGTATCAATGACGCCATGTTTCTTTCCTTCAGAGTCAATTAAAAGAACTTTATCTGCTGATATTCTCTCATTAATTAAAGCATGACTTTTTTTAGAAGAAATAACTATTTTAATTACCTATACAAAAGAATTAGTTTATAAACTAGTATTGAACTTAGATTGATTAATCATTGGCATAATTTTATATCATATAAAGAGAATTTTCTATGGTTGAAGAAAAAAGGAGCTCCATGCTCCATTTTCAAAAACATATAACTCTCTTTTATTTATCCGTGATTCATGCCCTTTCCAAAATTCAATATAAAAAGGGGTAAACGTATATCCACCCCAGTAATCAGGTCTTTTTTTTATATGATTGTCGTCTTCTAATACTTTTTTATAATTTTCTAAAACTTCATCATAACTTTCAATTATCTCTGATTGTTTCGAGGATATTGCTATAGCATTTTTTTCTATAGATCTTTTACTAAAATGCTCATCTGAGTCAATACTTGATGTTTTTTTAATCTTAGCTCTCATCTTTATCTGAACATTTATTGAATTCCAATAAAAAATAATAGATATTTGATCATGTGAAGAAAATTGTTTGGACTTTGGTCCATTATAATTTGAAAAAAAAGTCCAACTTGATCCTTTAATATATTTTAAGTTTACAAATCTAGAATCAACTAATTCTGTCTCTTTTGAATATGAACTTATACACATTGCTTCAATATTTTTCTGATTGTTTTCTAATGCTGTTTTATAAAGCTCTTGAAAGTTTTTATAAGGAATTGATTTATCTATATCTAAAAAAGCAATCATATGTCTGTATTATATATATCTCTTGAAAAGACTTTGCTTTTAACATCATTTAGATCAGTATGCATTCTATTAGTAACAATTAAATCTGATAGTTTTTTAAATTCATCCAAGTCATGAATGACAGGAATATTTTCAAAATTTTTCTCAGAAATATCAGGCTCATAAATAAAAAGTTTAAAGCCGCCCTGAATTAAGTAATAAATGATATCTAATATTGCTGATTCTCTGAAATTCTTTGATTTATTCTTTGAAATTAGTCTATATATGCCAATTGTGCCTATATTAGAATCAGATATCTTGTCAGAAATATATTTTTTGCGAATTTTATTGGAAGCAACTATTGAGCCAATTAAATCTTGAGGGATATTCTCATATGATGAAAGGAGTTGCTTAGAATCTTTAGGTAAACAATAACCACCGTAGCCAAATGAAGGATTATTGTAATAATCACCAATTCTTGGATCTAAAGAAATACCTGTAATCACATTTTTAGAGTTAAGGCCCTTTTCCATACAAAAACTATCAAGTTCATTAAAATAAGCCACTCTCATCGCCAAATATGTATTTGAATGGAGCTTTACAGCCTCAGCCTCATCAGAACTCATATGCAAAAAAGCTATATCTGATTTTTTAATAATCTCAAAATAGATATTTTCTAAGTCCTTAATCTTTTCTAGAACAACATCATCTTTGGAATAACCAAATATAACCCTTGATGGATTCAACGTATCAAATAGCTCATTTCCCTCTCTTAAAAATTCAGGATTATGAACCAAGTTATTCAATGAATTATTCTCTGAGAACTCTTTAGTAAAGCCAATAGGTATGGTTGATTTAATAATAATTAAAGCATTTTTATTTATGCTTCGTGCTTCAATAATTACTTTCTCTAAAATAGATGTATCTAAGCTATTATCATTTTCATTAAAATTCGTTGGGACCGATATAAAAATAAACTCCGCATCTTTATATGCTATATCTTTATCATTGGTGGCAAAAATATTTTCATTATTTGAGCTAAGTAATTCATCAATTTTTGGATCATCGATTGTAGAAATATTGTTATTAATTTTTTTATTCTTAGAATTATCATTATCTAATATTGTGACATTGTTTTTTTTAATCAATACTGCAGCAAAAGACATTCCTACATAACCTGCTCCAACAATTGTAATGTTAATTTGATTTTCCATCTTCTGTTAATCTTCCATATTCATCAGCAAGTCTAACAATATCATCTTCACCTATATAATCACCAATATTAACCTCAATAAAGATCAATTTTTGTTCTTTAGATATATTCTTAATTCTGTGTGCTGATAGTTTTGGGATATAAATATGCTGTCCTTTTTTAAGAATGCTTTTCGCATTGTCCAGCTCTACCTCACACTCTCCTTGCACAATTATCCAATGCTCTGATCTGTGCTTATGGTACTGAAGACTTAATATTTGATCTTCATTAACAATAATTTTTTTTATCTTATAGTCCTTGTGAGGATCATATATCACTCCATGGTACCCCCATGGCGCTTCAACTAGATTTTGAGCATTGCTATTTAGAGCATCATATTTTTCATAAAAATCTTTAAGAATATTTGAGCTGCTATTAATTTTTGTATCCCCACCTACTCCGAATTTAAATTCCACTCTATCTGAAGTAAATTTTTGCATTTCAGGTATATTTTTACTTGTTCTGTCTCCACCATTCATAAAGGTTATTTTTTTATATCGATCCAAGCATATTTCAATAGCATTAACTGCTGAGCCATCTTCATCATTGAATGAAATAACTTCATCGACAACCTTTAGACTAGATACTATAGATGATCTTTCGTTCCAAGAAAGAAAAAAGTATCCCTTTTTTTTTAAAAGCCATTTATCTGAATTAATGCCAACAATCAACATATCAAAATCTCTTTTAGCAGATTCAAAATATGTTATATGTCCTTCATGAAGAGGATCAAATCCTCCAGTAACTAATGCAATAGTTTTATCTTCTTTCATTTTTAAAGGTATTATGAATATCGATAGACATTTCTTTCATTATCTCACTTCTTGAAAACTTAGTACAAAACTTACTTCGATCAATTACAAATCTTTTATTTTTTATTCTATTAATGATTTTAATAAATTTTTGATGGTCGCAAGGATCAAATATATAAGCATCAGAAATATTGTTTTCTATAAATTCTTTTGAGTACCCTTGCACGCCGGCAATTATAGGCTTATTCAATGCTGCATATTCAAATAACTTTGATGGTAAAACTTTACTAAATGCTTCTACATCATCTAGATGTAAAAAAAGAGCATCTGATTCTCTATATATATCTAGTAACTTAGTTCTATCAACGGGGTCATCAATTTGAACATTATTAAGATTATATTTTTGTATTTCTTTTTTTAATAAAGATTTTGAATTGCCATCTCCAATTATTTTAAAGATTATATTTTCAGAAGTTTTTGATGCTGTTTTAGGAATTATTTTATTCAGAGCTTGTCCCCCTCCTATATTCCCAACATATAAGATCTGAAAATTTTTTTTAGAGGGATCTGGGTCATCAAAATTAGTATCTAAAAATATTTTATCAATACCATTGGTAAAATTTGAAATATTAGCTTTATTGTAAATTTTCAAAACATCCTTATTAAAGCCTTTGCTAACTAAGTTAATTTTATTTGCGCTTTGAAAAGTTTTTTTCTCGATATATTTTAAAAATGGATTAATTATTAATAGTATTGTTTTTGGAAAAATATCATTAACTGTATCGATGAATAAATCTCTAATATCTAGATACAATACAATGCCCTTTTTTAATGCGATAACGCTTCCCAGATATGCAGTCATTAGTCTAGAAGATGTTGCATAAACTAAATCCCAATCATCCTCTTTAATTTTATTTAGTGCCTTTTTTCTAAAGCTATTAAAAGTTAATATTTGTCCCAACAAGCTATTGCCATAAAATTTGTTATTTAATCTATGTACTCTTAATCTTTTATCATTACTCTCTTGATTTACATTTGGATTATATGATTCATATCTATGAGGGTAAGTTGTTAGCACATCAATCTGAATATTTTTATTATATTTCAATAAAGCATCAACTAATCCTTTGGTTCTGAATGAACCGGCACTTAAGTCAGGAGGAAAATAAAAACTAACTATAAGTAGTTTCATTAAGTTTTTTCTTCTATGACGCCACAAAAATCTACTACATGTTTATTTAAAAAATTGGTAGATTTAAATTCTTTATGGCCAACTAATATAAAGAAAATATCAGCTTTTTCGATAGCGTCTTCAAGAGTTGTGATTTCATATTCATCATGCTCTTTTATATTAGGCTCTACTATTAAAAGATCAAATATATCATTTTTAAGACTTTTTACTATCTCCTCCGCTGGCGAGCATCTTAAATCATCTATATCAGGTTTGTACGAAAGCCCAAGACATGCCACAGTAGGTTTTTTGGAGTCATCTTTTGAAAAGCTACTAATTTCATCTTTTATTTTATCTATAATCCATTTTGTTTTTCCATTATTTATTTCTCTTGCTAATTTTAATAGCATGCTTTTTCTTGGATTTTTTGAAACAATAAACCAAGGATCAACTGGTATACAATGACCTCCAACCCCAATTCCAGGATTTAAAATATCTACTCTAGGATGCTTATTTGCCAGATCTATTAATTCTTTAATATCTATATCCTCATCTGCACAAATTTGTGAAAGCTGATTAGCAAAAGCAATATTTAAATCTCTATAACTGTTTTCTGTTAACTTACATAATTCAGCTGTTTTGGTATCAGTCAAGAAAATATTCCCTTTAACGAATTTTTTATAGAATTCACTTACATTTATATTTGATTTTTTGTTAATTCCTCCAATAATTCGATCATTATTTATTAATTCTTTCATGATATTTCCTGGCAAGACTCTCTCTGGACAGTATGCGATATTAAGAGTATCTATATTTATATTATTTTTTTTGTATAGCTCTACTATTTTATCTGTTGTACCTACTGGAGAAGTAGATTCTAAAATTACAATATCATCATCTTTTAAGAGACTCATAATACTTTCAGCAGCCTTTATCACATAATCAATATTTGGTGACGGTATCTCTGTATCATCCTTAAAAGGAGTAGGAACGCATAAGATGTATATATCAGCCTTTTGAGGCGAAGTATATGCTTGGAGTCTTTTTGTTTTTATTGCATCATCTAAGCATTTATCAAGGTCTGGTTCGACTATATGGCATTTTCCATTATTAACTGATTCCACAATTTTTGCATCAATATCACATCCTGCCACATTAAAACCATTCATTGCCAATATAGATGCTGTTGGCAATCCAATATACCCCAATCCAATTACACAAACTTCTTTGTTCATTTATATACTTTTTAAAATATCTACTATTTTAGTACATGCATCACCATTACCATAAGGGTTATAAGACTTGCTCATTTTCATATACAACTCTTTATCTTTAAGCAAATCAGATACACATCTTATTATTGAATCAGTACGATTCCCAGATAGCATTACTGTTCCAGCCTCAACTGCTTCCGGTCTCTCAGTGGTATCTCTCATTACGACTACTGGCTTTCCAAGACTAGGAGCTTCTTCCTGAATTCCTCCACTATCTGTAATTATTAAATATGATTTCTTGATTAAATATACAAAGTCCTCATAATTCATTGGCTCAATTAAATGAACATTATCAAGATTAGATAGAGCCTCATGAACTGGGATATTAACATTAGGGTTTAAATGAACTGGATAAATAAAATGGATATCCTTATTTTGCTCTGAAAGTTCTTTAATTGCTTTACAAATATTTTTGAAGCCATCTCCAAAGCTTTCTCTTCTATGACCTGTGATTAAAATAAATTTCTCATTTTCCCAATTGAAATCAATCGATTGATTTATCCTTTTAATAATTTTATCTTTAAAATCTTTATTTTCTTCAATCTTATTAATTGTCCAAAATAAGGCATCAATTACTGTATTGCCTGTAACAAAAATACTTTCTTTTGAGTATTTTTCATCAATAAGATTTTTCATACTTGTTTTTGTTGGTGCAAAATGCCAGGTTGAAATCATACTTATAAGCTGCCTATTAAATTCTTCAGGAAAAGGCGAATAAATATCATTTGTCCTTAGGCCTGCTTCAATGTGACCGATTTTAATATTTAAATAAAATCCAGCGGTCGCAGCTATGTTAGAGGTTGTAGTATCTCCATGTACAAGTATGATATCTGGTTTTTCCTTTATTAAAACATCACGCATCGCAATAAGAGCAGATGAAGATAAGTCAAAAAGATCTTGATTTGTTTGCATTAAATTAAGGTTAATATCTGGCTGCATGTCAAAAGTTTCAAATACATTTTCAAGCATTTCTTTATGTTGACCGGTAACGCAAACTTTTGTATTAAAAATTTTTTCTTGTTGCTTGAGTTTATGGTATAGAGGTGCCATCTTTATAGCTTCAGGTCTAGTTCCAAAAACCATTAATATTTTTTTTATTTTTTTCATTTTATATTCTTATAAATCCGGCAGCTATAATCTGAAGCATCATTCACTTTAATTGCTTTTGTATCATAGTTGACTCCAAATTCAGGCGAAAAAGTATGATTAATAACCTCTATTTTAGTATTTCCAAAAACTACATTTACGATTGTATCATCATGTAATTTTAACATCAGCTGATCTTCTTTTAGATTTTCTATCTTTACATTAGGATGAAGAATATAATATGCGTTAGATTTAATATCTTTGATATTAATTTCATCTTTTATTTCAATAGAGTCTAGTTCAATTTTCCAAGTTCTAGTATGTATTGGAGATCTTTTTAAAAACCTATAGCCATCATGTGAACATTTAACAAGAATTTTATTACTTTCTTGACTAACAGTAAGATTTTGTGGAGTTGCTCTTCTTCCAACTCTAAATGATTTCCATACTTCAGAAGAATCTTGATCTTGAATAGTAACTGTATTATGAAACATTGTACTTCTTTGTAACTGTCTTAGATTAGAGCTTTCTTCATATGTTGAAGTGCCTGAGTTTACAAATATTCTTTTATTATCAATTGAAAGTTCAAATGAAAGTACGTCTGCATGCCCATGACCTGGTAAGTATTCAGCACCAATATTTGCAACATCAATATATAAATCAGCTGAATTATTTTTTACATAAATATAGCCTGAGCTTTTCATATGATTGCATAGTAAATTATTATTATTATTAGTAATAACATCTTCATTACTAATGCCCAAGACATTTGAATAATCTACTAACAAAGAGGTTTCTTTAGAAATTCCAAAGGCTGCATCATTAAAAAAAGATATGCCGCCATCAGGATGTGTCATATTTTTTAGCCAAATGAGCATCCTAGATGCTGTATTTTTCCAATCATCAATCTGGGTTTTATCAAAGATATCTTGAAATTGTAAAGATAGATTAATTATATCAAGTAAATCTTCTAAAAAAATTGCATGATACATTGGGCTTAGCTCAAAATGCCCACCATCTTCTAAAATTTGTTCTGAGATTTCCTTATTAATAATTTTGACTGATTTATCTAAGAGTTTTTTATTTTTATTATGTTCAAAAAATAAAGATGCGAAAAATAAAGCTTTCGCATTCGCAAAAAGATGATTTCCTAAAAGATGCCATTCAATTCTTTTAGATAACCAAACAAACTGATCCTTTAGACTTTGAATGATTTCTTTATTTGCCTCGCCTCCATTAATAATCCATTTAATAATATTAACCATTCTCAATGATGTGGGGTATGGGTCCCAGCCTATTGATGAAAATTCTTTATTTTCTTTTATCCAATTTAATAAAAGTTGTTTTAAAAATTCTTCTCTATGGTTTGAATTATCTGAATTTAGATCATCGAAATAATGCAAATGATATTTCCATAAATCTGGTACTCCTTCAATACTCCATCCATCAGAAGATATGCATTTTTTTATTTTCATAAAATCAAAGCTATGATCATAATCAAAATAAGATTTCTTATTAGTAGGATATCTTATTTTCCAATGAACTTTTCTAACTGAATAATTGCTTGTGGATATATTAATAGGCTTATAAAATTTAAAATATAGCCTATAAAATATTTGTATTGTTTTTAGATATTTTACTGTATTAAAAAATCTAGAAATTTTCTTTAGTAAGATCAATTTATAATATTGTCAATTTCTATTGCAATTTTACTAACTTCAAATATCTCATGAATTGATATGGGTGATGATGTTCCGTTTTCTATTGATTTTATAAATTGTTTAACGCATTCATCTTGACCCTTATCCTGTTTCCATAGGTTTAAACTTTTAAATCCAGGCCAGTTATATCCATTCATTCTTTTAAAATTATCTATTTGGATGATCGAATTATCACAAAATATCTCAATTCTTTCTTTAGGGAATGATTTGGCACCATTTGCTAAATAATGGATAACACCAAAAGAGCCATCTTCAAATGTTAAGTTAAAGGATACTTTATCATTTGAAATCTCATCAGATTTAGATCCAAGCGATATAGCATCAAAAGATATGATTGAAGATCCAATATAATATCTAATCAAATCAATAAAGTGACAAGCTTCTCCAATTATTCTACCGCCACCAATTTCTTTATCTTGCACCCAGTTATCTTTTTGAATTGCGCCTGCATTTACTGTATAAATAATTGATTTAGGTTTGTTTCTTAATTCAAGCAACTCCTTAAGTCTTTTACTATGTCTTGAAAATCTCCTATTAAATCCAATCATAATATTCTTGTTATAAGACTTATTTTGATTTAAACATTTTCTAATTTGATCCAATTCATCTATTGATAAAGCAAATGGTTTTTCAACAAAAATATTTTTATTTTTAATTATGCTCTCAATTATAAATTCGGCATGCGAGTCATGCCTTGATGCGATGACTACTGTATCTATGTCATCATTTTCAAAAATATCATTAGGCTCAGATGAACTTTGGGTAAAGTTAAATTTGTTACCAAAAAATGTACTATTAAAACCTCCGCTACTAACTAAAGTATGTAAGTTTGCATTTTTTTTAAAACTTGGTATTAACACTTTTGATGCATAGCTGCCTGCACCAATGAAGCCTATATTTTTAGTTGTTTGATTTTTTTGTTTATCCTTTTCTTTAAAAGCTATTAAACTTGAAGTGTTTTTTTCTTGATTGTCATTCTTTTTATAATCTAACAATATTCCTAATGAACTTGGATCATCTAATAGCTTATATGCCTCTAATGCTTCTTCAAAAATAAATGAATTTGTTATTAATGGTTTAATGTTTAATTGTTGATTTTTCATCATATTTAAGATCGCATCAAAATTCCTTTTTTCAGTCCACCTTACAAACCCTATAGGATAGTCAATACCCTTTTCTTCATATTCAGAATCATATCTCCCAGGCCCATAAGAGGAAGATACTTGAAAAGAAAGTTCCTTTTCATAAAAATCATCTCTTAATAAATCTAATCCGACAGAGCCAACTAATACTATTCTGCCCCTCTTTCTTGACATTTGTGCTGCCTGATGAACAACATCATTTGAAGAGGAGGATGCTGTTATTAAAACCCCATCCATTCCAATACCATTTGAAAAATTTACAGCATAGTTAACCGGGTTTACTTTCTCATCTATACATATAGCTTCTATTCCAAAATTTTTAGCAAGATTGCATTTGTTTTTGTCTGTATCGATTCCTAATACATTGCAACCATTTGCTTTTAAAATCTGAATTGAGATTAATCCAATAAGACCTAAACCTATAACAGCAATATTTTCACCTATCTCAGGTTTTAATAATCTAATGCCTTGCAATCCAATGCTACCAATTATCGTAAAAGCTGCTGATTCATCATCAACATTTTCTGGTATTTTTGAACATAAATTCTTTGGTACACATACATATTCTGCATGATGCCCATTTGAAATTACTCTATCGCCTTCCCTAAATTCATCACATGAACTTTTATAAACAACGCCAGCATTACAGTAACCAAGAGGTATAGGTTTATCCAGTTTTGATTGAACCGCTTTATAAGTCTCTATAAGTCCATCAGTTTTAATCTTATTTAATACTTCTTTTACCTTATCAGGTTGTTGTTTTGCTTTATCTAAGTAGTTTGATTTTCCAAAATCGACTAACATTTTCTCAGTACCCTTTGAAAGCACTGATACCTTTGACTCAATTAGAACTGATTCCTTACTTAATCTAGGTATAGATACATCAACAAGTTCTGTAATTCCAGTTTTTAAATTTTGAAGTATTTGTTTCATTTATTAATTTTATCTTTTTCTTCAATACTAGGATAGTTTATAAGCACAGCTCTGTATTTACCTTTAAATACAAAAAGGCTGCCTGCGGCTGCACCAATAGTGCCAAGATCATTTATCAGCAACTCAATATCTTCAATTTTTCCAGCTCCCCCGATCGCAGTTAAAGGAATTTTCAAGTTCTTTTTAATTTTTGAAATTAACTTGATATCATAACCGTTCATACTCCCATCTCTATCTATTGAATTGATAACAATTTCTCCAGCGCCCAAGTCTTCCATTATTTTTAAAAAACTAAATAAATCTTTTTCTATCCTTTTATTTCCATTATGTGTATATAGCTCATATTTTTCACGAAATAGTTTCTTTTTTACATCAGCAACTACAACTATACTTTGGTTTCCAACAATTGAAGAAGCTTCGGACACAAGATCTGGGTTTTCACATGCAGCTGAGCTTATTGATACCTTTTCAACACCTAATTCAACAATTCTTTTAATTTGTTCAGTATTTTTGACCCCTCCTCCATAGCAAAGAGGCATTCTACACTCATTCGCAAGCTTACTAATAAGTTCATAATTAGGCTCATTTCCATGAACAGATGCGTCTATATCAAGAACCATTATTTCATCAACTTTCTTTTCGTTAAAAATTTTTACAGCATTTATTGGATCACCAACATATTTAGGGTCCTTAAAATTAATTGTTTTTACTAGCCCATTTTTATGAATCAGTAGGCACGGAATAATTCGTGATCTAAGCATGTTCAATATTTGAAAAATTTTTTAATAGTTTTTCGCCCCAATGATGACTTTTTTCAGGATGAAACTGGATACCATAAATATTATTTTTTTTGACAGATGAGGTGAAAGAGCTTCCATAAGTAGTTTTAGTAACAACATCAGAAACATTATTTTCTTTAAAATAATACGAATGCAAAAAATAAAATCTTGAATTTAATTCAAGATCCTGAAAAAGCAGACATTTATTAGCTAACTCTATATCGTTCCATCCCATGTGGGGTAAAACTATATTTTTATCAATTGTAAATTTTTTAACTCTTGCATCAATCCATCCAAGACCATCTCTAACTCCCTCTTCACTTGATTTTGCCATCATTTGCATACCAACACATATACCAATAATAGGTACTTCTTTTTCTAAAACTAATTTATCTAAAGTTTCTCTCATTCCAGATTCATTTAACTTATCCATAGCCCAATCAAATGCCCCAACGCCAGGAAGAACGATCTTAGATGCTTTTTTTAAATCATTGTTATCAGATACTATCTTACAATCGATATTCAATCGTTTATAAATATTTTTAAAAGCAGTTACGTTTCCAAGACCATAGTTAATAATCGATATCATCTTTTTCCTCCAGCTTCAATTGAGAGAAACCTAGAGATCCAAGAGCCAATATCATATATATATTGTTGAGATTTATAGTCCTTATAAGTTTTCTTTGGGGCGTCCATACATTGTTGTAATTCTTTAACAGTCATATCTAACTTTGAAGCTATATATTCAAATTCATGTTTAATATTCTCTTTATCATATGCTGGTTTGCTTAGTTGATTAAGAGCATCTTCTCTTGTCATTTGTCCAGTTACAATTAAACTTGAAAATTGCACTTTGCGTGTATCAAATCCAAATCTTTCTGGTAGCCAGTAACTCTCATAAAACCTTGTAAACCGAGATTCAAAGTGTTTCTGAGGATATCTTTGGTAGCCATAGTTATCAACTAAAAACTGTGTCGCTTTTTCCTTATCATATTCCATATAATCTAATAATCTATGAAGCTTTATACCCTTCACATAGGGTAAATATAGTTTATGCCACATGATATTGGTTATAGGAAAATCAATTAAAGGATTATCTCCAAATTTTTTATGGATATCTTTAAGCTGAATAGAGTCGGACTGAAAGTACATCCACTCCTTTGGATTTCTAATGCATTCAGTTGAATGATTGCCTCCAGTAATTATATTCTTCACTTTATATTTTGAAGCAAATTTATACATGGTTGCAAAAAAGGCATGATCCTGAGGTGTATCAACATGCGGAACACCGCTTTTAAAGAAAGCCCTCTGCAGATCTTTCATTTCTTCCCAATTTATAACCTCGGTGAAAAGATCTAAACCAAGTCCATCAACTAATTTTTCAATATTATTAACAGCTATTTGACTATTCCATCCAGCATCAACATGAAAGACCAATGGCCTTAAGCCCAACTCATTTGCAACAAGATGAAGCAAATAAGAGCTATCTACGCCTCCACTCATACCTAAAATACAGTCAAAATCTTTATCTTTTGAAGAGTTTTTTATATCGTTTACAAGTTTTTGTAATTGACTAGCTCTACCCAATCCAAAATTCCAAGTTGGTTTTATATGCTCATCGAATGTGAGGCAATGGTCACAAATATCCTGATCATTGAATTTGATGATAGCATCAGTAGTATCCATTACACATCTGGTGCATATCTTATAATTTTTCATTAATATTCCCTGTCATTAGTTATTATACTTTGATAACAAATAGCAAGCATCCGGAATTTATTTTGGCATTATCAATGATAGAAATTTCTTTTAAATCATTATTTGCATCAAATATTTTTATATCTTGAATATCTTTAGATTTTAGATGATTTAATAGCTCCTCAAGGTTACTTGGCACGTCATAAATTATATTTGTCCAATCAACAAAGCCTCTTCTTGTAATAATTTTAATAAGATTCTTTACATAATTTATAACAAGATTGAGTCCACTTTTTTGTGCAATTCTTTTTTCGTAATTTTCTCTAACTGTTTCATTATTGATATTTTGAATATCAAAATACAAGATTCCACTTTTTTTAGTAACTCTAATCATTTCGTCAATTGATTTATAAAGGTCTGGGAAATACCAAGTTGATGCAAAACAATAGGTGCAATCAAAATAATTATCTTCAAATTGAATATCCTCTGCATCTCCTTGCAAGCAAGATATAAATTTATTATTTCGTTTACATTCTAGAATTAAATCTTCTGAAATATCAATTCCATGAACAACGTAACCTTTTTTTTGCAATCTATCAGCAAATGGTATTCCGGTTCCAATTCCAACATCAAAAATAGAACTTCCTATTGAAATTGAATTACAAATAAGTTCTATATAATTTTTATGATATCTATTAATATCATATTTATCCCGTGCAGTAATCCAATACTTGCCATAAAACTTGGACATAAACATTTTTCTTTGTTTGCTACTCTGTGATGGCATCTGCAAAGTTTTTAGCTATAGATTTTATTCCTTCTGGAGAAAAATGAATACTATCGACAAAGTATCTTTTTTCTTTAGGAATTTTTTTATAATTATCAACAAATATCAAATTATTCTTTCTTGATAGATTTAAGATTATTTCATTTTCCTGTTTAACAATTTTATGATACGTTCTGTGAAGCTCGCTATCACTTATTTCATCGTATAGAAAGTGACAAAAGGAGCTCAAAATAACCTTTATGTTTCTTGCTTTTGCAATATCAATAATTGATTGTATGTTTCTTTCATAAATTTCGAGACCTTTTTTTGGATCAATCCTTAAATCTCTTTTACCTTTTGTGATATTTTTTATTAAGGAGTTTCGTGGCACTATTGGAAATATGTTTTCAGCAATGTAATTCATGAAACTTAGAGGGAAAGTTGGTATCTTTTCTGCTAATTTAAATTTCCAAGCTGTTTCGCCTAGATTTTTTCTTGAATGACTATAGTCTGACTTTATGTTGTCAGTAAGGTATGAGTCGATATCATTGTAAGCATGATATAAAATTATTATTTCTGGTCGTGTATCAACTATATTAAGAATAAAATTTACTAATATATCAGCTGAGTTATATCCACCAACTCCAAAATTATTAACTTCATACTTTAATGAATCCTTATTTAAAATCTTTTCTAGTTCATTTGGATAAGAAAAATCTCTGTTATTCTTTTTGATATAGTTACCAGTTGTAGAGGCGCCCAGACAATTAACTCGTATCAAGTTTTCTTTGATTTTAAACTCTACATCCCTATCACCATTTGGTCCATTTAAATATCCAAGGTTATTAGTTTCATAATTGCCAAAGAATATCTCACCTTTATGAAGAGGATAATCAGCTAAAGACTCTTTCTCATTTTTAAATGATGATTTGAATTTATAGGGGATGTAAGGATTAGATTCAACATAAAGCTGGTCGTATTTTATCCTTTTTGATGGTACATAAAATCTTTTATTTAGTATATAAAAAAAAATTCTAAATATAGTCTCTATAAAAATAGAAAACATCATGATTGTAATAATTATTAATAAAAAAGTGACTAAAAAAGTAGATGCTATATTTCCCATCCATATGTATTGCGTAGATAAGCTAAATGAATATATTAAAAATAGAGAAACTGGAACTAAAATAAATAAGGTGAATAAAAATGAGAATACCCATTTTAAATTCTCAAATTTTTCTGATAGAAAAGATTTCAATTTTTCCAATATGCTTTTCATAATTTATAGACATCACCACATTGGATAAATATTATCAGGCTCATCATCGCTCTTGTCTTGCTTTGAGGGGTTGTTTCTATTAAATGAGAATAAATTTTTTATAACAGAAATTATCTTTTTTATAAAACTCATTTCATTATTATAACTTATCAGTTTTAATCAAGTTTAAATTGATTTGAGTAATCTTTTTTAAGTTTTTTATCTTGATCATCTTTATAGAGAACATTCTCACCAATCACAAGGACATCGATATCGGTTCCCATAAAACATCTAAATGCATCTTCAGGAGTGTTTACGATTGGCTCCCCTCTTACATTAAAAGAGGTATTAACTATCATTGGACAATTAGTTTTTGTCTTAAAATTATTAATTAAATTGTAATATTTTTCATTATATATTCCATCCACTGTTTGAATACGAGCTGAATAATCAACATGAGTAATAGCTGGAACAGAAGATCTTATTTGATTTAATCTATCTAAACCAAATGAATCTTGATCAAGATTGTCTTTTATACAGTGTCTGTCTTTTAATTTCTGAACTATTAACATGTATGGACTATCGCTATCTAAATTAAACCAATCACATGCATCTTCTGATAAAACAGAAGGAGCAAATGGTCGAAATGACTCTCTATATTTCACTTTGAGGTTTAAAATTTTTTGCATTGATTCTGACCTTGCATCGCCAATTATTGATCTTGCACCAAGCGCTCTTGGTCCGAATTCCATTCTGCCCTGAAACCAGCCAATTGCTTTACCCTCAATTAGAGATTGAACAGTAATTTCTATACATTTATCTATGTTATGAGATTCGATATTAGCTCCAACCTTTAAAAGCCTGCTTTGAATATCTCTATTATCATATTCTGGTCCAAGATAAGATCCTTTCATAGAGTCTCTATTGCTAAAAGTTGTCCTTTTAGATCCCTCATGACAATAATAGGCTGATAGGGCTGCGCCAAGCGCACCTCCAGCGTCACCTGCAGCAGGTTGAATCCAGATATTTTTAAAAATATTCTCATTATGAAGCTTCCCATTTGCTACACAATTTAAAGCTACGCCTCCTGCAAGACATAAATTTTTTGCATTAGTTTCATTTTTGATATTCTTAGCTAATTTTAAAATTATTTCTTCAGATACTTTTTGAATACTTGATGCTATATCCATTTCTTTTTGTGAAAGATCACTTTCAGGTTTTCTTGGAGGCCCTTTAAATAATTCATTAAATTTTATGTTAGTCATTGTTCTGCCAATATGAAAATTGAAATAATCCATATTTAGTCTGAAAGAGCCATCAGTTTTAATATCAACGAGATTATCTTTGATTAAGCTTGCATATTTTGGTCTTCCATATGGCGCCAAACCCATAAGCTTATATTCACCAGAATTTACTCTAAAACCTGCATATGAGGTCATTGCTGAATAAAGCATGCCCAATGAGTGGGGGAAAAAAATCTCTTTTAAAATCTCTAAATTATTTGAATTGCCAACTGACATTGATGTTGTTGTATATTCTCCGACACCATCCATTGTAAGAATAGCAGAGTGATTAAATGGGCTTGGAAAATAAGCACTAGCAGCATGACTCAAGTGATGTTCAGAAAATATAATTTTATTAGCTAAATTATTCTTATCACTAATTTCTTTAAGATTGCTTTCTATTAATTTTTTAAAAAATAATTTTTTTGGTATCCATGACCTTATTGCTTCTTTAAAAACATCATAACTTTTCGGAGCATATTTTAGATGCGTGGAAATTATTCTTTCAAATTTTAATGCTGGCTTCTCATAGAAGCATATATAGTCAAGATCTTCTAAAGCAATATTATGAAAACTAAGACAAAACTTAATAGCATTAATTGGGAAAGATTTATCATGCTTAATTCTTGTGAAGCGTTCTTCTTGAGCGGCTGCAATAATATCACCATCTTCAATTAGACAAGCTGCAGAATCATGATAAAAAGCAGAAATTCCTAAAATTTTCATTTGTAGCTACTTTTAAAATTTTTTTTATTTTTTTTATTCACCCAATAAGAGTTAATCTTATTATTGAAGCCATTATCTATTTTAGATAGCTTTAATATAGACAGAATATTACCTATGAAGAAAATAAATATAAAATATAAAATAGATAAAATGACTTCAAGTATGGCTTCTTTAAAGTTCATTGTGCTCAATCTCAGAAATCATTAATGACTCCATTTTTTTCATGTTTTCATAATAATCAAAGAATCTTTTTGATACATTCAAAGCGTTCTTGGAAATTCTTTCTCTATAATTATAACCTTCGTAAAGTCTTATGATTGAATCCTTAATACTTTCATTACTTTTATGGTCAACTTTTATAACACAATTTTTATCACCCAATATTTCATTTACCCAATCAAGATCAGATACAACAACAGGTTTTTTGCAAAACATTGCTTCATAAACAGTCTTTGGAGAGCTATCTGAATCAGGTATAGAAACGATCACATCGGCAGAATTATAGTAATCTGGCATATCATCATATTCGAGGCTTCCAATCCATACTATCAAATCTTCAATATTTAAATCAGCAGCGCATTTTTTAAGCATAGATAAATTATTCTCTCCAAATCCAAAAGAAATCATACATTTAACTTTTATACCTTGCTGATTTAATAGGGCAACAACTTCTATTATCTTTCTTATGTTATATATCTCGTCTAATCCCCTTGGGCTAAAAATTAAAAAATCATCTTCTTCTATATTTAATGATTTTCTGATATTTGAAATTTTAGGAAAAAACTTCTTACTATCAACACCATTTTGAATGATATAATTTTTATTCTTATTTGCCCCAACAAGCAGTCCTTTTTTTTGAATTAATAATGAATCTCCTGTAACAATGTCTGCTCTCTTAAATGCATTTTTAGCCATAAATTTATATAAAAAATTTTGTTGGGCATGAATGATTATATCTGACCCCATAGGGGTGAAAACAATAGGTACTTTTGATTTAATAAATGAACATATAAACCCTTGATATAAATTATGGGCATGAATTATATCAATATCATTTTCTCTTATAATTTTGTCTATTTTTCTAGCATAAATTAATGTTGAGATTAGCTTATTAAGTTGAAATAATTTATGAGATTTTGATTTGAAAAAATTTAATATCCTTCCTATAACGCCCTCAGAGTAGATAATTTCAACGTCTTTGAATTTTTTATTTCTAAGATAATTTTCTTTTTCAGAGAAGAGAAAGACCTTATGATTTTTTGTAAAATATTGAACCCAAAGATCAATATGAAAATCTGAACTACTACCTATATATAAGATTTTCAAATTAGTGGGGCTAATAATTATTTATTTCATCAATAACATCTTGAATTTTTTCTTCTTCCAGTTTGTACCATATAGGCAAACATATATGCTTCCTTGCAATGTTTTGATTGTCATCGCCTAATGCATAGTCATATACTGGAGATGTTCTTTGTGTAATCTTTTCAAACTCCTTTTCCGGATCTTCAGTTTGGGCTAAAAGTGTAAATTTATATAAATTAGATTTATGTCCATTTTTTGTTGGATGAATATACCTAAGGTTTTTTTCATCACATGCATTCATGAATTTATCTGCGGTCTCATACTTATTATTAACTATCTCATCGATTTCAGTTAGAACAGAATAAGTTAAAAGAGCATTGATTTCCGACATTCGTATATTAACTCCAAGATCAAGTTTTTGATCAAATCTATCGTACATTGAGAATTTATGTATTTGATGTGATAACTCAGAATTATTAGAAACGACTATGCCGCCCTCTCCAACTGGAACTGCTTTAGTTGCGTATAGAGAATAAACACCTGCATCACCATATAGTCCAGAATGTTTCTTATTTAGGGTGCTTCCAAGACTGTGTGCACAGTCTTCAATCAGTGAGATGTTATTTTGTCTGCATATTTCAGCAATTTCTTCAATATCAGGATTAATCCATCCTCCAATATGAGTAATCATAAAAACACACTCACTAGGATCATCAAGTTTTTCAATAAAATCTTTTACCTGCCTAGAAGTTGGCATTAAGTAGTCGAGTGAACAATCCACATATCCACAAAGCTCAAGTCCTGAGGAAATTGCTATTGTCTTAACCCCATACATTGTATTTGATTGAATGAATATTTTTTTCTTATTATGGAATTGTTTTAAAATTCTTAACAAAGCATGAAGACCTGCTCCATTAGAGTTTACAGCCAAAGCATGCTCACAATTTACATAATTCTTAATCCATTCAGCAACTCTAGAATTCCATTCACCCTCTGCCAAATTACCAGAGTTAAAGACATCTTGAAGATTTTGTTCAAAAAAATCTCTTGATTTTGTAGGTATTTTTATCATTCCCATTACTAGCTCCTTTTAGAATTAACAATTTCTTGCCATGTTGTTTTAGATAAAAGATTGTTATCTTTATCTATTTTAAAATGTTTAACTAAATTTGAGGGATTTTTTTTATAAATTCTTCTGTAAAATTCAGGAGCCATGCTAAATGCAAGAGTAAATTTTCCAAGAACTATTGACCAAATATTATTAGAATTTTGATTAATATGATAAAGATAGTTTCTATTTTCACCACTAGATACCAATTCTTTTTTAATACCTACATATGTGTCTATTACTTGTATTTCGGGGTTCCTTTTTTTGTGTTCTTTTATGACATAATCTAGATAACTCTTAATCTCATCTTGTTTCTCAAGAGTGATTCCACCAGCTTGCCCAATACCATCACCTTTAGTTAAGAGGTTTATACATTTCTTTAAAAAATAATCCAGTTCAACAAAACTTTTTGCATTAGCAGGTACATTTTCTACAACTGCCATTGGAGCAAAACCTGTTTTTATAGGAGTACCAATTAAGTTAGATATTGCATCTGGACTGCAGATGACAATGTTTTTAGATATATATTCTTCTTCTGTGGTTTGTACCGTTACCTTATCAACTGATTCTTTAAAGCTAGTTACATTTGCATTTAACTCAACTTTTAGACCATTCTCTATACCTAAAGACAATAAATCATTAATTAAAATTCTTGAGTTCATCGTGAAATCAGGACTTTCTTTTTCAAAAAAAATTCCTTTAGATTTAATTTGATTAGGAATATTGGAAAACCAATGTTTAAGTCTTACTTTTGAACTGCCATATTCTGAACCAGCCCTTCTTCTTAACCAATCATGACTATCAATCATATCTATAATATTTGTAGATCTTGAAACCATGCTTAGCCAAATTGGATTCCATAAATGTTTCTTAAATTTATAAAGAATATAATTATTATTAAACCAACCATTATCTTTGATCTTAATTCCAGACTCAGTGGGAAAAAGATTCATTGATTCAAAATTACCATAATATTGAAAAAGGTCATCTGCCGACCCCAAAAGATATCTAAGAGTTAAAAGGTTGTCTGGAGCTAGTGTATGCAAAGAGCCTGAATGAAACCATTCATGAAATTCTTTACTTGTTTCTGATGCAAGAGAATCATTTTTCTCAAGCAACAAAACAGATTTACCCTCTCTTGTAAGAATTTCAGATACAGAAACACCAGCTATTCCACCGCCAATTACAATCCAGTCAAATACAGTTTTCATATCTAGCGCTCAAAATTTAACATGCATTATAGCTTAAATTAATTATCATCCTTTTTTATATGTAAAAATGTATCTTTTAGCCCTTCTTCTATTTCAATAAATTCACTTATAGTTAATTTTAATAAATCAACCATTTTTTTAGTTGTTCCCTCAGATTTCTCAGGGTCGCCTGCAGGTAAAGTGGCGTAGATTTTTTTTGGTTGATATTCTGAAATTTCTGAAATTTTGTTAGCGAGATCATCTATTGAGGTACTTTTCCCTGTTAAAACATTCACAATCTCACAAATTTTATTTTTCATCACTAACTCAATTGATCTAATAATACAATTAACAACATCTCCAACATATACAAAATCTCTTGTTTGATGCCCTCCAAAGATTGTGATCGATTCTTGTTGAATATGTTTTTCAACAAAGATTGATATTACTCCAGAGTATGGACTTTTAGGGTCTTGTTTAGGGCCGTAAACATTAAAGAATCTCAATCCAATTGAGCTCATATCATAATTTTTAAAAGCAACATCTGTATATACTTCCATCAGGTATTTATCTGCAGAATATGGCGTTAATAAATCAATATTATTCTCACTATCATTTCCTATATCTAAATCACCATATATTGCTGAAGAAGATGCATAGACCAATGGTATTTTATTAGATTTACAAAAATTTATAATTTTAATTGTGCCAAGAATATTTGAAGAAGAGCTTTCTTCAAAATTTTCGACTGATAATGGAACTGATGCTTGAGCTGCTAGATGAATAACAGCATCCAATTTACCAATCTTTAGGAAATCAAATTCTTCTATACTCCTATTAAAGAATTGTATTTGATCTAAGAAATTAGATATATTTTTTTTGTATCCAGTGCTTAAATTGTCTAATACTGTGATCTCATGACCTTGTGATAATAATCTTTCAACTAAATTTGATCCTATAAAACCAGCACCACCTGTAATTAAATATTTCATAGATTTCCTTTATTTAAATCATGAGCATTATTATCTTTATTGTTAAGATATTCAATTACAAACGGTGTTGTCAGTAACACTAAAATAGAAGTTTCAAATATAGAGCCCCTCTGAAGAAAAAAAGGTAATAAAACTAATATAGAAGAAGCTGCAACCACATTGTCTCTTGATAATTTCTTTTTTAATAGGGTGCTTATAGACGCCATCATGAATATAATCGTAAGGATTATGTATCCAACAAATGATAAGAAGCCTCCATTATATATAGCTATGCCCAAACCTACATTAAAACCATAAAAGTTATTCTTAAAAATTTCATCAGATGAAGTTGATAATTCATACCCTAATGGGTTTTCAATAAGAATTGATGGCAAGTTTCCAAATAACATCGTTATATTATCTATTCTAGTAGATCCTGAAGTGGCTCTATCATTAATACCAATACCTACTACTGTAAATTTTTCATTAAAAAAATCTATTAAAAAATCTATTATGAATCCAGCA
>CESQ01012690.1_pt1 | contig 25627 bp, 21 predicted proteins | sample 361401 | NCBI WGS metagenome assembly CESQ01 (sample SAMEA2622119, study PRJEB7988) | marine metagenome | isolation source: saline water (ENVO:00002010), including | reverse complement strand
CTAATTTTATTACTTATGTTAGAAGCGTTTATAATATGTAACTCTCCCCAATCAAACTACTATTACCACCACTACCACGACTACCTCCGCACCTATAACTGACGAGATAACTTCCGCACCTATAACCACTACTATTACCACCACAACAACTTTAGCTCCAGTAGATGTACCGCCAGTTATAAAGAGCGGAACATGTAAAATTGGTATTGATCATAACATTTCAGATTTAGAAAAACAAATCTCGTTTATTCAAAACTTAAATTTCTAAGATAGAATTATTATATTAATGTTTCTTTCAGCTAATCCATTTGAATGTATAATATGTCACTATCTTTCCTCAAATTTTGAATCAAGATGCTATATAAAACATAATGGTAAATGGTCATTCGCTCATTCAGATGGTTACGGAAATTTTGATTTAGATAATGAAACTGTAAAAACAGATGAAGTAATTTGTATAAATTGTTATCCAGATTTTAAGAAAAAAAACGATTGACGACTGCGAGAGCTTCGCAACTATATATTTCAAACTATTAATTCATATGATCTTTCAATTGCACGATCTATAAGATTAATAATAGCAATGTTGTTATTATAGCCACTTCTATCTATTACATTCTCTCTCATTCTTCGGAATTCATTTCGAATATAATCCATTCTATCGTGGATGTTTCTTCTAATCTGTAAATAATGCCAGGGAAATGGTTTTGGTAATAATATCTCATTTTTCAGATTTTTTTGTGCTATTTCAAATGCAATTGTCCCTTGTAAATCTTTTTGTATTCTATAAAACATTAACATGCTCATCGCTTCAGTAGACCAAGCTGGACTAAAATCTTTAGCAAATTGACTATTCTCACGCATAACTGCATACTTTAAACACTTATATACTTCTATATCATTTGTACCATTTGCAATAACACCACCTAACTCCCATTTAAAAGGAAGAAAAGGATATGTTACGGGTGGATTTATAATTAATGTAAATTCTATATGTATTCTTAAATACGACATAATAATTCGATTAAGTTCTCGGGGCAATTCATACAAACCAGAAAATTTATATGGATCCCTTATCAATCTTACATTAAAATCTATACAATCTCCATTTTGTTCCGCATTTATCGAAAAATTAAACAATTCTTTTATCTCTTTAAACTTGAAACGTCTTCGTCCTACAAATAAAGACATTAATCCCAATTATCAAATTATATTTAAACCGTTTCGCTAACAAAAATAATACTTATATACAATATACAATATGTCAAAGATTATGTCAAAAATGTCAAAATCAGATAAAAAATTACTTTGTTGGCTTGTCGGAACATTATTTGTTCTTATATTATTAGGAATAATATTCGGAGTAAGTAGTGTTAGAGAATCCTTTACCGAACGAAGTTGCAACCTTGAAAACCTAAAGATTAAGGAAGTTAGATTGTTAAAAAAATACAAAAGGGCAAAACAAAAATTCAATGACTGTCTCATAGAAAAACAAAACAGAAAACAACCAAAAGAAGAACAACCAAAAGAAGAACAACCAAAAGAAGATTAGAAAATCTCAGTCATATTACTCTAAATATGAGTTTTATGGTTATATATTTTAATCGATTTCTAATCTATTTCCTCGATTTTAGGACCAGAATCTTCTGGAGTAGCTGATTCTTGGGGCATATTTGTGTTGGGAATTTCTTCATCATTTTCCTGTGGTGGCGGGGTAAATGTTTGCATTTTTTCTTGGATTTCTTTAATCTTTTCATCATAAATATCGGGGGATTCATCCGGATTATTTTCAAGCCACGTTTCTGTTTCCTTGATAAACTCGGTTAATTCTGGGTTCTGGTCGCCTATAGCTTTCAAACTGGTGTAAATGATTTGGTCCAATCCATTACGTTTTTCAATTTTCAAAGCTTGCAATTCATCCTCAGCTTTGAATTGTTCAGCATCATCAACCATCTTCTTAATTTCTTCTTCTGATAGTCTCCCATTATCATTCTTAATGACAAGATTTTGCGATTTTCCAGTAGATTTTTCAACTGCTGTCACGGTTAGAATACCATTGCTATCTACATCATAGCTAATTTCTATTTGAGGGGTACCTCTCGGTCCTGGAGGAATTCCAGTTAAATCAAATTTACCAAGCAAATTGTTATCTTTCACCATAGATCTTTCTCCTTCATACACCTGTATCAGTACACCCGGCTGATTATCTGAGAAAGTAGAAAATGTTTGAGTTTTCTTACAAGGAATTGTTGTATTTCTTTTAATTAAAGGAGTCATAACCTCACCAGACGTAGCTAATCCCAATGATAGAGGTACTACATCCATCAGTAACAAATCGCTCAATTTTTCGGAGTTCTTATCCGCTCCAGTGAGGATAGCTGATTGGATAGTTGCACCATATGCAACCGCCTCGTCTGGATTAATATTTTTACAAAGCTCTTTTCCGTTAAAAAACTCTCTAAGCATTTCTTGAACTTTCGGAATTCTTGTGGAACCACCGACTAACACAAGTTCATCGACATCATTTTTCGATTTTTTAGCATCACGCAATACTTTTTCTACTGGAGCCATACACTTTCTGAAATCAGCAGCACACATGTCTTCAAAGCGCGCCCGTGTTACAGTAGAATTGAAATCGACACCATCCACAAGTGTATCGATTTCAATCGAAGCTTGAGAAGATGCGGATAAGGTGCGTTTCGCACGTTCACACGCAGTTCTTAGACGGCGCAAAGCGCGAGGATTCTTTGAAATATCCTTTTTCAATTTTCTCTTAATTTCAAGGCAAAAATATTCGACCATTTTGTGATCAAAATCTTCACCTCCGAGACGAGTGTCCCCAGCGGTAGCCAATACTTCAAAAATTCCTTCGTCAATAGACAATAAGCTGGTATCGAAGGTACCTCCACCAAGGTCAAAAATTAAAACAACTTTTTCCCCTTTATTCGAGTCTTTTTTGTCTAAACCGTATGCAATAGCGGCGGCAGTTGGTTCATTGATGATACGAAGTACATCAAGTCCAGCAATCCTACCTGCATCTTTGGTCGATTGACGCTGCGAATCGTTGAAATATGCTGGAACAGTAATTACTGCTTTAGTTACGTCATGACCCAAATATGCTTCGGCAGTATTCTTCATTTTTGTAAGGACCATAGAACTAATTTCCTCCGCGCTAAAATGTTTGGTTTCTCCCTTGTATTTGACCTCGATCATCGGTTTGTCAGAAGAATCCGCAAATACTTTGAAAGGGAAGTGCTTGATATCATCTTGTACTTCTTTATCTGAAAATTTTCTTCCAATCAAACGCTTAGCATCAAAAACAGTGTTATGTACATTCATTGACACTTGATTCTTGGCTGCGTCCCCGATAAGTCTTTCAGTTTCATTGAATGCTACATACGATGGAGATGTGCGATTTCCTTGGTCATTAGCAATGATTTCGACTCTGTCATTTTGGTATACGCCTACACAGCTGTATGTGGTGCCTAAATCGATACCAATAGCTTCTGAAGTGGCCATATATATAATTATTTCGAAGTTCTTATATTATTTCAGTTCTAAATTAATGGTATATTATGACAATTCAACGAATATAACAAATGTAGTAAATGTAAAAAATAATGACGAAGATTCGGACAAAATATACAGAACTATTACTTTATCATTGGTTATTACTGTAACAATTGGAATGCTAGTTTTTCATTCATACAATATTTATAAACGTTCAGTATTAGTATTTCCAATTGAAATGCCACATGACCTTCCTGCACCTCGCAGAACTTCAAGATTTTTCCGAGATGATTATGCTGCCGATGCTGCCAATGATTACTTTAATCGCACTCCAATAGAATGGTATGAATTAGAGAATAGATTATCCGACAATAATGGAATATTATCAGGTGATCATATAAATTAATTTTTTTGTAAAGTAGATATACGCTTATCAATTTGTTCTCCGATTTCATCTCTATCTAAGTGAATATCTTCAAAAATTACATCATAATTAGAATGATGTAATAAATCCTCAAAAAGTACAACATCTTTAAATAAGTAATTTTTTTGTTTGATTTTGACAGTTAAATAATAAGATCTTGATGCGGGATCAATCTGTGCAGTTGAAGCAGATAAACATTCTGGTATAACTAAATGTTTTTTGCTTTTGGGCAACTTTTTTTTTGTAGAATAGTCTAATATTCTGTCATCATGTATAACCCTTTTAATTAATTTATATTGATGTAAAATCGGCTGAATAGTAATTGTTTGTGGTATTGGATCTGTTTTAGAAACATCAATTGTTACATTATTTCCAAAAAGTCCAATTGCACAACCATTTATATTTGTTGCAATAGTCTTTACAGTTATTTCAAGTTCATAACTTGAAAAATTTGCGAAGATAACATTAGTTGCTGTAGAATGTTTAACTTTCTTAAAAATCCTACGTTTAAGCAACGTACAAGCACCTAAATGTATCATAGGACTATTTTTGAAAATACATGGCATACAGGAATTACGAATTCGGTTTCTTTTTTTGGAATGATAATAATCTTTTAGAAAAGAGTATATTGTTGGATCAATTGGTCTATACCAATCTAAGTTATCTAAGTTATCTTTTTTAGTGACAGTAGTCGCTTCAATACACTCTTCTTCTGTATTACCTTCCATTATATATTAATGATAAAACTATTCAAGTTGAAAGAGGGTAATACAGTATACTACTTTGTTTCTTATATGAGGGTACAAACAGGATTCTATTAACTTTATATGGAAGGTTAGACAAACGTTGTTCCAATAAATTCAAATGTTCATAAGGAGTTGTAATTTGTAGACGAAATGGAAATTGATTTAGATCTTCTTTAAAACAATCCTTCATAAATTCACCTAAACATTGTAATCTTTCAATTAAGTTCTTTGAATTTAGTTTCTCTCCTTTATACCATTGAATATCTGTCATAAGAATTACAAAGCGATTATCTGTAACGTAAACCCTTGTTGCTTCTATTAATGTTTCCGAATATATGCTGGAATCAACACATTTAGGAAATAGCAATAAAATTTTTGGTTGCGTGTAACCAGGTCCTAACTGTCTACAAATGAGAAAACATCTATTAACCCCTTTATACTTTGTAAAATAGAGGAAAACATCAAGATCATCTGGAACAGCCATAGCATAATACCCATTTTTAAGAATAGGAATATTATGATTACTTAATAGTTTCATTTGCCTTGTTTTTTCAGGTAATTGAATATTAGTATTAATGTGTAAATGTTGTAGAATTTCTTTCTTATCTTCAGGAGAAGATAAGTGTAATATGTGGGAGCCACCAAATAGTTTAGAAGAAGTCTTCATGTCATTATTACTAATAATGGGGGTATCCTTACACTGTTTTATTCAAAATTAAACAGGGTATCAATACACTTTAGTTCATAGATTTAACTTTAGTATCGTACTCGATAGTTCTTCCAAGAAGTTCAATTGGTTCAGCTAATTTAATGCGTTTGCATTCGTAACTAAATACCTTGCCAGCAGAACCTTGTGTTATCTCTTGTATAGTAACTACAAATGTACATTGTCCCTTTATTTTTTTACTACGACACGAAGCATTGAATGCCTTTCTTGCGGCGCCGGCTGGATTGCTGCTTTTAAAATAACCACCATCTCCTTTAGTTTTTTTTAATGAGCCCGATTTATTCTTTTGACCAGGCTTGCGAATTTCAAGAACAGTAAAACTTCTCTTTCCTTTTCCTCCTTCCATTGTATAATATAATATTGAAAAAAAATATTGACAATTATTAAATATGGCTTCTAAAAGAATAGGTCAGATGGAGGAGTTCTTTTTTGCTGCTTTTGGTTCAATGGCAGGTATAATTTTTTTTATGACAATCATGGCGATATATACATTGATTTGGGCAGGTACCGGATTGTTTTTGTTATTGAAATATAATAAAAATGATGAAAAAGGGATAGCAACACCACTATTAAAAAAGATGAGCTGGCAACAATACCTTGGTATTGTTCTTATATGTATAGGACTATTGCCATTTTTACAATATTTTTTCCAATCAATACTTTTTAGTGCAGGTTGGAATTTTATGTCGGATCTTATGGATGATTAATTCTGGGTTTCGTTTTCATCAATTACTTGTAAACGAGCAGAGATACCCATAGTTTGTAATTCATGTAGAAACAATTTTGTAGCATATGGGATCCGATGTTCTGATATAGTTCCTTTATCTTCATCATTTTTTGAAGAGAATGACTTAACCAAATTCGCTTTCTTATTAACAGAACACATCATGCCTTCAGAGTTTGTAAAGACAGTAAAGTTGTCTGATAATTCCATAAATTTTTCTTTCTGGAATTGTGATACACCATGTGATAGTAAGCAATCACGTTCCATTTCGCCCATACGTAAACCACCATCTCGCGAACGTCCTTCGGATGGTTGTCGGGTCATTTGGACCATTGGTCCAGTAGAACGCGCATGAAATTTATCATCTACCATGTGTTTTAATCTTTGATAGAAGGTTGGACCCATAAATATCTTGGTAGTCAATTTTTTGCCTGTTTCACCACTATATAATTGAGTTTCACCATATTTATCATAACCACTTTTCTCAAGACGAGATGCGATTGTATCAACTGATATATTTGTAAATGGTGTACCATCCCCATGCATTGCTTTGTCAACACATTCAATGCCAAGCAACGATTCAAGAAGTTGACCAAATGTCATTCTACTGGGGAAGGCATGAGGATTCATAATAATATCCGGTGTAACACCATCTTTTGAATAAGGCATATCCTCTGCCTTATAAATCATTCCAATGGTTCCTTTTTGACCACACGTACTACTAAACTTATCTCCAATACCGGGTCTTCTTTCTGAACGGATTTTAGCTTTACAAAATAGGTATCCATCACTATTTCTGGAAACATATTTGGTATCAACCACGCCATCTTCATTATTACGAATATAGGTACTATTATCACGAAATTCCTTGTCAAATACAGTTGTAGTCTGTTTTTTGCGATTTTGCATAGGGACTACTTTTCCAACGATTGCATCCCCTCCATTTACATATTTACCTTCAATTGGGAAACCATCGTCGCTTAAAGCTTCATAGCTACAATGACGCAACTGTAATGTATTATTCGGATTAGGCTTTGCAAATTGTTCTTCTTCTCCGGTGGACTGATTTTTTCGTTCTTCCACATGATATGTTCTGAAGAAGCTTGAACGAAATAGACCTCTGTCAATGGAAGATTTGTTAAACATAAGAGAATCTTCCTGATTGTATCCTTTATCACTACTAACAGCAATAATAACGGTTGAACCATTTGGAATAAGTCGCATATTCATGTGTTTTGAATTATGAGTCATAACAAGTGGTTGAGTAGGATACCATAATGTATTAGAAACCATATCCATACGATAACGGAAGTTGGTAGCATAAATACCCATTGCTTGTTTTCCCATAGCACTTTGGTAAGTGTTTCTAGGAGATTGATTGTGATTTGAAAATACAATATTTGATGCAAGAATACCAAGTAATAAACTTGGATCTATTTCACAATGCGTATATCTTGGATTTTTACTAACATTATTTGGATGTTCACATAGCATTGAACAACCACTTTCTTGTACATCAAGATATTCGATTGCCGGTTCTAAGTTTTTTGTTCCTACGATTAGTTCATTCCAAGAATGTCTATTTTCTGAAATAAATTTGATATGTTCGTCTCCAAATACAAGTTTTCCATTTTTAACAATAAATACTGGTCTAACTAATCGACCTCCACTTGTATAAATATGGAGTTCAAAGTCTTGATACATAGGTACAATTCCTGTATGGGTATGAATAATACCCGACCTTCTTAATTGAATCAAATGCTTTGATAGCTGGATCATATCATCAACCGTTCCAATTACAGTTCCATTAATATAAACCGCCGAACCAGGTATATTGGCATGTATGGGTTTAAAACTTTCAAAATCATGAATACATCTTTCAATCTGAGATGTAGAAACATCCATTGTAATGTTACACGATAATGCCATGTTTTTAACTATACCGATTGAAGTACCTTCCGGTGTTTCGGCTGGACATATATATCCGTAAGTACTTGGATGTAATTTACGTGGTTTTGTCATTTTAGTTGTTTTATCAATGGGAGTATTAATGCGTCTAAGGTGAGATAATGTTCCAAGATAAGATAATCTTTGTAAAACTTGAGCTACACCAATCTTGATTGTTGTATTCTTAACTCCCCAATTACCTGTTGCAAGAGAATATTTCATATTAGTTTCAATAATATTCGATTTCAAAATCTTATAAATATTATTGTTTGTAATAATATTGTGAAAATTATTAGTCAATTTCCATGCTCCTCCATTGATTTCACGATTTAAAATACAAGTTGCATCCTTAATTAATCTTGTAAAAGACTGACGGAATAAATTACCAAGCATAATTCCTGGAGTATCTACTCTTTTGTTAACAAAACTATCACGATCATCTTCATCAGATCTTTTTGTATAATACAAGAGCAGCTTTCTAACCATCATTCCCAGATAATACGCCTTTTGAACAGAATTATCGGCAAGATGTGGTAGAAAGTCATGAATTAATGCATGACGAACATGTTTAATACGCATATCAGGAGACACTGGTTGCCCTTGTCTAATTCGCATAGGAACCGGAAGATATTTCGCAATATATTCCAGCGCCATTGGTTGAGTAATACCTTCTGCTTCTTCAATAGAAGCTCTTAACATTCCAATCAATGTTTTACGAATAGATGAATCTCTAAATCCAAATATGTAATCACACGCAAGACGATCACTTTCAATACCTAGAGCCTTAAATATAATCATCAATGGCATTTCCTTACGGCATCCTTGGAAGTGTACGTACAAACAAAATCCACTCGAATTAGCTTTACTTGCAATCTTAAGAACTGCTGGTTTGGCTGGCATAAATCCTTCTTGTGGAACTGATTTAACCTCTACACAATGAGAGAATCTCGTTCCAGAAACACTGCTTACTGGGAAGCAAAATGCCTTATTTTCAGCTTGTCTTTCTTGAGAAATAATAACCTTCTCTGATCCAGTTACTATAAAATAACCTCCTGGATCTACCTGACAATTTCTTTTCGTAATTTCACTATTATCACCATTACAATATCTTGATTTGACCATAATTGGGATTTTTCCGACAAGAATTTTTTCAAATTTTTTTGTTTTTATATCAACGTCTTCCAATTTTGTACCCGAACGTAATGTTGTTTCAACAATTACATCGACATGTAGATTTGAACTATATGACATACTACGTAAACGTGCAATCTCTGGAGACATTTGAACCATACTCCCATCATTTTCATATATCATAGGAGAATGAAATGCAACATCTCCAAATGATATTTTTATTTCCTGTTCATGTTTTCCTAATTCCTCGTTAAATGCACCATATATAATAACCGGATTGTATTGCTGTACAATATCTTTGATTAATACTTGTATAAAATGATTGAAGGAATCTAATTGGTGTTTTGCTAACATAGATGTTTCACTTAGAAACATAGAATCAATAACTGCTCTTAAATGTTTAGAATGAACCATGGTTCCACTTGTTTTACTCTCCATATCACTTTTTATAAATCATTTTTTAAGTTTTATTTACTGAGTATAAGAAGATAATTTTATAATATATCATGTCTGCTCAAACTATTGCGAATGACCCCCCCTCTTTTGCTGATGCGGAGGAAAAGATTGCTACTTTAAAAACCACACTTTCTGAACTTGTGACCATTCTTAAGGCAATTGAAAAATCTTCTCCAAAGAAGAGACCAAAGGTTAAAAAAGTAGAAAAACCACGAAAAATTAAAAGCGAATTAGCTAAGTTCATGAAGTTATCCCAACCTGTTTCAAGTCGTGAAGGTGTATTGAGATATATTTCCCAATATGTTCGAGACAAGAAACTACAAGATCCAAAGAATAAAAGAGAATTCGTTGTTGATAAAACCCTGTCTACATTACTAAAACTAAAACCAGGAACTAAACTTACTTTTCTGGGTATTAATAAATATATCTCACATCTATTTGTCGATTCTCCAAAAAAATAAATAAATAAGAATTATAATGAACCCTCGTTTATTTGGATGTTCCACGACTATAGTAGATAACATTCTTGTTGTTGGTACACCTTCAATTGGTAAAAAAGGATGTATACATACATACAAATTAAGTGAAAGAGATGTGATTGATGCTGCCCCACCACTTTATGCCTTAAATGGACATAGTGATGACGGTTTCGGTATATCTTGTAAATTATACTCTGTTACACCAGAAAAATTACGTTTAATTGTTGGTGCTCATCGTAAAACAGAACAATCCATTTCAAGTGGTGCCGCTTATATATATGAATCAAATGATTTTGGAAATTCATGGGATTTTAAAGACCAACTTTTACCTTCTGTTAGTAATCACAAAAGTTTTTTTGGTTGTTCTGTAGATATTAATGATACAACCGCAATTGTTGGAGCACATGGCGATAATACAGAGGGCTGGCGGGTAGGTGCAGTTAGTATATATAATGAAATTAAACCAGGAAATTGGCAATGTATTAGAACTTTACTTCCGGGTTCTTTTTCAAATAACGGTGGTACATCATTTCGCCCAACATGTTCTTATTTTGGATTTTCAGTTTCACTTTCTCAAAAATTCATTGCAGTTGGATCACCTTCGGAAAAAACAAACGGTTCTGTATATTTGTTCCACACCCAAGATAAATGGGACTCTGATAATGTCTTGTCTCACCGTATTGAAGGTGATAATCGTTTTGGTTTCTCTGTAGAACTATCCGACGAAAAATTGGTTATTGGATCTCCAGGTACCGATGGTATCCCTGGAAAAGCATCTATTTATAATACGTCTGCTTTTTTTGATGCAGTGCGTGGATTTATACCAGCCGCATTATCACAAAGACCAACTTATTGTGATATAATACGTACTAAGTCAAAATCATCAAAAGCATTATTTGGAAGAGATGTTGCGATTTATGATGATTTCGTCATTGCATCTGGATTTGGAAAAGATAATACTGAATTTGTTGGTAGTGCTTTCTTATTTTTAAGAAATAAAAATGGGATGGATTTAGAACCTGTTGCATGTCTTAGAGATAGAGATGCCGCTCAACTCTTTGGACACACCGTCTCTATTAATAATCAATTTGTAGTTATTGGTGATCCAACTTCTGATAAAGTACATATTTATCTTATCCGTAATTTATTAGGAGGAAACAGTAAAAGATGGCACAATTCATCTCAATGTATTGATGCACCAGAGGAATATTTAATACAAATAAACTAATTATTCTAAAGTGTGTTTAGTACATAACAGATTTAAATATTAAAATAATAGGGCAATCATGTCTGATTCAAAAAATTGGCGTTCTATACGAAGTTATGGAATTATACTTGTTAGATTTATTAATAACTACCCAGAATATCTTATGGTATGTAGAAAATCTACATATTGTTATGTAGACTTTTTATTAGGAAAATACAATGATAAGAACATAGAATATCTTAAATTTATGATTAAAAATATGACTTACTTTGAAAGAACGTCAATCACTACTAAAACATATGAACAATTATGGACCGAATTATACTCAAAAAGTCGTGCTCCAACTGGAGCATTTTATGAATATGTATCCTCTAAATTCGAAAAAACCAGAGATATATTTATAGTTCTTAATTCATCGGTAACTTGTAAATATAGACACCCCGAATGGGGATTTCCTAAAGGTAGACCGAATCATGGTGAGGATCCATTTGATTGTGCCAGTAGAGAACTATATGAAGAAACACGCCTTGATAATTATTCCTACGAAATAGTTAGAGATATTTTACCATTTGAAGAAAGATATGTTGGTACAAACGGCATCGGTTACAGAAATGTTTTCTTCATAGGTAGTGCCAAAAAAAAATGTTATGCTTATCTTGATCGCAATAATACTGCTCAAATTAGAGAAATCGGATATATTAAATGGCTGTCTTATGATAAGGCTCTACGACATTTTAGAGAACATGAAGAATCTAAAAGATGTGTACTTGAACATGTTAATACTGCTATACTCAATTATTATAATCGTTTTAATATAAATACTCAACCTACAATATCTGAATCTTCAACACCTATCTTACAAGATACACCCATTGAATAAACTTCTTGTAATAAAAGCTTAAATGCATATGGAACTTGTACATTTCTTACATCACCGTCATGATATATACCTCTATCGGGATTATGAGCAACGATTCTTCCAGTTGATTTATCTATACTCATCTCATACGAATCTGCTTTATCCCAAAATATTTCTTTAACCGATTGGCTCATACCATGAGACACTAGTGCATCACACTCCATTGTTCCTATCTTTAAACCTCCTCCACGAGATCTACCACCCAATGGTTGCTTCGTTATAGCATCTTTTGGACCATATTCACCTCTTGCAAATATTTTATCTGAAACCATCTGTTTCAAACGTTGATAAAATATAGGTCCTATACACGCTTCACCACATACTAATTTCCCCGATGTACCCGAATATAATTTATATTCCGAATTTGGTTCTAAATTCATTTGTTTTAGAAGATCCATTATATTTTCATGTGGTTCTGATAAACCATTGAAATTTGGTACTTCTATTAATCTTCCCGATACTAACCCAATATTTCCTGTCAATATTTCCAAAAAATAAGCTATTGTCATTCTTGATGGAAATGAATGAGGATTAAAAATTATATCTGGTACAATCCCATCACGTGTATAAGGCATATCCTCCTTTGGAACAATAATCCCTATTACTGCCTTCTGGGCGGCTCGTGATGCAAACTTATCTCCTACTATTGGAAATCTAACTTCACGTGTTAACACTTTTGCTATTCTTGGTGAAGTTTTTGATAAATGTACTCGTTCCACATACTCTCCTTCATGAACATTCTTTGCTATTATACTATTATCTATCCAATTACCTTTTGAATCTACCATATATCCCCCTATCAATACAGTCTTTTCATCAACCCGACTACCCGCCTTTATTATACCATTCTCGTCCAGCAAACTATAATCCCAATTTGAATGTAACTTTAATATCTCTTTATCAGCTAGCTTCGGATTTACAATATGAATGTCTCCCGTATCATCGATTCTATTTTTTTTCAATTTATTCTGTATTGGCTGTGTTATCTCTTCTCTTAATGAATGTGTTGTATAATAACTCGATACAAATAAACCATTTTCAATAGCTGACTTATTAATTATTATCGCATCCTCCTGATTATAGCCATTACATGCAGCTATAGCAACAATTATATTTATCCCATATGGAGCCTTATTATTATTTAATCTTTCTACTACACCCGTATTAACTATCGGACACTGACCATAATGTAATAGAGATGCTTTTTGATCCATTCTTGATCTAAAATTTGAAGCATATACTGATACTGCTGCTCTTGATTGCTGAGTAGCATATAAATTCCTTGCAATTGGATTATGTTCAATAAATGGCAAAGTTAAAGCGGTCAAACCCAATGATGCTGTTTTTGTTATCTCATAATGGGTTGCTTCACTATCCGTTTCCATACTTATTAACAAAGTATCCGATTCACTTGGATCTATATATTCACAACCCTTCTTTATCAATATCTCTGGCTCACACCCTAATAACTCAACCCCCTTTAATTCAGGCTTTCCTTTCAATCTTAATGGACGCATCATCCTTCCCGATGTAGTCAAAATTCTTATTTCAGAATCCCTTATTATCCAAGCCGCTGAATATGACCAATGTACATCCTCATCATCTTTATTCTGTTTTTTCTTCTTAAAATTACTCATTAACACCCTTGGGTTTGAATGGGTTCCTACCCAATCTCCATTTACAAAAATATTATGAATATTTGGATTAAATCTATTACCACTGTTTAAATCTAACTTCTCAAAACCCTTCTCATTTTCTAACCACCTTTTTAATCCAGTTGCCTCATACTCAACACTTACTGTACAAGTCTGTGCTAAATGTTTATGTTGTCCAATTGATTTACCATCCGGTGTTTCTACTGGACAATAATAACCCCATTGAGAATTATGTAACCGCCTTTGTTCCATCGTATTTGGACCATCTGGTAAATGTAAATGTACTCTCCTTAAATGCGACATCGCTTCCATAAATGAATGTCTTAAATATCCTTGTAATACACCCTCATTCCGTGCAGACGATGGATTCTTACCCCATCTACCCATAAATGATGTATCTATACTGCGTTGAAAATCAGAACTATTTAAAATATTATACATTGACTCTGATATATCTTTCAAAATACTTTCAGCAGATATATTCTCTTTTTTATCTAACTCAATCAATTTGTCTGTTTTATTCTTTACTCCCTTCAAATATTCCTCATAAAAATCACGAAACATATCATTCATTATCTCACCAGGTAATCTTACTCTCTTGTACACTAAACTATCCCTATCTGTAACCTCTCTTAAACCTAATTTTGTACTTAACAAATATCTTGTCATATAACCAAGATAAGCTGACTTGTTCTTTAGTGAAAGCATATAGTCATCTACATCCGTTCCTACGTGTGGTAAAAAACGATTATTCAAAATATATAACAAATTACCCTTCCATTTCATTGAATTTGTATTCGTCTTATCTGCCTGAACTTTTGTCAGTATAGATAAACATTTTAATGCTATCTCTTGTGTATATATTTGATTTATCTCATTTATACTTGGTATCATCTCATGTGCTAATGATTCTGCCAAATCAGATGATAAATTACTTCCACATATAGATTCCAATATTTTATGCTCACTCTCTAAACCAAGAGCCCTAAATAATATTATTATTGGTATTGAACCTTTCATAAATGGTATCGTCGCAAATATTGTTTTAGACTTATTATCATAAACTATGCTAAATTTCTCTGGTGCACTAGAACCATATTTACTATCAATTGAAGCAACTAAATTACCAGTACCACTTTCTACTCGTGTATATATTATATTTGTTGCATGATCCTCTTGTGATAACACTACTTTCTCAAGTCCCTTTATTATAAAATAACCACCTTTTTCGTGCGGAGATTCACCTAAAGTACTTAATTCACTTTCTGTTTTTCCATTTAAACTACAGAATTTTGAATGGAGCATTGTTGGAATTTTAACCAATTCAATCTTTTCTGTCTTATTCCTTTCATCTTTTCTGTGATTCACTACTATTTCAACATCCACCTCCAAAATACCGTCATATGTTAATCCATCTAACCGACAATCATTCGGTAATTTCTTTGGTACTTTATATCTTATTCCTTTCCCATTTTTACCACCAATATTAAAATATACCTTGGTTTTATACTCATTATTCTCTTTATTTTTCAATACACGAATTACATTTCTCGAATCTGAAATTATTCTTGGAATATCTCTATTTATAAAATTCTCAAATGACATCGTATTGTGTTGTGTTAATAGCCTTGCCATGTAATTAATTTACATTATAATTTTTAATCTTTACAAAACACCGGACGCCTCAACACTTTCTTTTCCATTATTACATAATTACAACACTCCGAAGATAATAACCACATACATGGATGTGAACCTCTCTTACGCACATTTCTATTCATTATTTCAAACGTTATACAACCATCTTTTATATCATTCGTTGTTGGATTTCCATGAAAATATTTCTTCAATGTGTTTATTCCATTCTCATTCAATGAATCCTTTATTACATCTATAACTATTGTACGACAACTATTTGATGTTCCATCAACAGTAAATACGCAAAAAGGTAATCGAAATAACCAACTCGTTTTCTCGGATCCACATATTATATCATTCACAATACTTGCAGTTATCTTTGAAACTTTAAACCAATTCGTTATGATATGATACATATTCGGTACAAACTTTCCATTTCTTGGATGATCATTATGATACACTATCCACTTATTTGAAACCGGTATTATTGCTGTAGAAAACATTCTTGTTTGAGCAACAATCGGATTTGACAACAATACATCCTTTTCTAAAAAAGGCTCATCATACCCAAAACCAAGTGTCATTATACCCCCCTCATTATTCTTAAATTTTAAATAAAAATGCCCATTTATATAAGGAGAACGTTCGATTCTAATCAAATCATCCTCTTTTAGAATAAACATTACATTCCTTAATTATAATTAATCTTAAATCTAATTTGACCAACTTCCTAATTCAGCAGTTGGACCATGATACTCATAACGAGCTCTCGCTTCAGACCACCTTGATGATAACCAACCACCTAATTTTGTTTCTTTACCGTATTTAATTAATAGGCTTAATATTAACACAACACTCAAAATTATTAATAAAATTGTGAGTCTGTAATTTCTTGCTTTAATCGTCTTATTTCTCTTAGCCAGATAACTCGCTCTTCTTGATGCATTATATGAATCCGCATCTAATACTGATAATTCTCCTTCCTTTTTACTTATACTACTTCCTGCTACAAAATCACGTTGACGTTTTACCGTATCTATTTTGGATCTCAATTCATCTACCAAATAACCATGCTCTTGTTCTATTACACCTATTTGATTTTGTAATCCATCTGCCTCTGCTTTTAATACATTTATCTGCCCCTCATATTTATCATCACAATATTTCACCTTTTCACTATCTGATAAATACTCATAATATGCTCCAAACATCTCATCCGCAGTCAGTGCTTCCTTATACCATTTTATTCCAGTCAAACGTGCTCTAGCTTGTAATACTAAATTATAATCTGGACCATCGGTTCCATATACTCCACTTGCTCCTGCTTTTACACTTAATACAAGTCCAGTTAATCCTCTATTAAAAGCTGCTGTAGTATCGCTATCATCTATATCCCGTGATAAAACAACTCCACCATTAATATAAATCTTTTCACCTTCATTATCTGAAACATAAGATACCGTATTTATTCCTTCACGACCCATTTCGGGTAATTTACTATGTCTTCTCTTTCTTCCCAAACTATTTGAACCAGCACTAGCATATATCCAACCATCACCAGATCTTCTTAAAATTGGACGTAATATCTCCTCACTATCCATCTCCAAATCAGTATATATTCCTACACCCATGTTTATGTCCTTCTCAACAATAGAATCTACTAATTCACCACCCTCATACTTTTTAACCTGCGTTTGTAAGTTTAATACATCGCCATCCATTTCAATTCTTAAATTTAACTCATCATTCGTTTTTGATAATGCTACTTCAAATAAATTTAATGATGTTCCTTTTAATACTTGCGTAAAATCATCATACCATACTTCTACCCTCAGTCTATGATTATGTGTTGAAGTATAATCTTGTAAACTCATTTTCATAACCACTAAATGATTTCCCATTATAAAAGATGTAGGTCCTGTTGCAAGTCCAAGAAAGGACGGTCCTTCGCCTGTACGAACCCACATACCATTTTCATGTTTTAGTTTATCCAAAGCAGCAGAAAAATAAACCTTATTCAATTCTACAATTCCATTATTTACAGTAAAGCCCGGCGGCGAGAACTGCGTGCCGGCACCGTTCCATATTCCAGTACTGTGTTCTTCTAATTCTTCAAATCCGGGTACATTTTCTGGTAAAGATGACTGCCCTATTATAAATCCTCCAAGAGCAATACTACTCCAACCCGAGTTTAATAAAGCATCAGGTGTTAAATTATACACCAATGTTACAGTTTTGTAACTTTGATGTTCTTCATTCAAGTTTTTAAGTGACAACGAATCATAATGTGGAGAATCCACATTAAACTGATTTGTATAAATACCATCCACATCGGAAATCATATACGGGGCGAAGCCCTCCGAGGAGAAGGGCTTAACATTTGAATAACTGAACCATTCCCCCATACAATCCCTGTCACAGTCTTTGAGATCTTCAAATTTATCAGGTAATACAGATGATGTAGGATTAGAAAACGATTCACTTCTATAGTTGTATATCGTCAATAAAATACATACGATTGTTAGAAGTAATACTAATACACATACCTCTTTCATAATATATGTTACAAAAAATTACATGCTTTGTTAATTACAAATATTAGCAATTCTTTTTATTATATCTGTTAATGGTTCGTATATTAGTGCCAACACAATTTTCGAATAAATATTGTGAGCTTAAAGAAAAAATAGGAACTAAACGAAGAACATGTAAAATTACAGAAGATCAAACTAAAAATTCAGATAGTTGTGAATATAGAAAGGAAAATGATAAATGTTACGTACTTAACAAAAAAAAGTCTCCTCCCAAAACTGTTTTAACAAGTTCTGAATTCATACTTCATTATAAATTTCAAGAAAATCCATCATTAGAAACTATCCGCAAATATAGAAAACACATTCACCAGCTAAATTCAACGACTGATCTCGAATATCTCTATGATAATCTGGACAGTAAACCAGAAAAAACAGGCGATTTTTGGATGAATAATTCTATTATTCATAATACTAAAACTCTAGAAACTCCAGAGGCTCTTATAAAGCCAATCTTATCCAAAAAAACACCTGTTCAAAACACTGTGAAACCTACTAAAGAACTTCCTCCATTTAATAACAATGATTATGAATTGATAAATGTAGCTGCGGACGGTAATTGTGGATATCACAGTTTTATTAAAGCTATGAAACTACGCAAATATAGTTTAGTTTACTATAAAATTGAAAGAGATACACCAGATAAGCTTAGAATATTACTTGATAAAAAATTATCGAATTCTAAAGATCCAAATAATATAATTGTCCGAAAACGGATTAAGGGTGGTATAAATAAAACTAACATATCGGAAGAATTCTGGTTAGAACAGGAAGAGTTTCAATTATTGGCTTCTATATTCAAAGTTTGTATTCATGTCTGGGATTCAAGAATTAATTTATGGTCATATATCCCAATAAATCACAAAGAAAACTTTGATACATGTATCAATAAACAACAAAATATATATATTTATGCCGATGGTAATCACTATCAAATACTCAAAAATAGGATTTAGAAATAATATATTTATAAAGTTAAATGGTTAATCAGTTCAATCATAGTTATATGGAACAGCATCGTGCTACGACCCAATTAGCTCTACAAACCCCAATTGTTAATTACCGGGATGGTTTCGGTTGTATTGGACCAAATGGTAAACATGTAGACAAGGATTCATTTTTAAAATATAATTCACTTCTCACACATCATGGAGCAAAAACTAATCTTCCACAAAGTGGATTTTTAACAGTACCTTATATGGGAAGTGGATGTGCCGCAATTTCAAAAGAGCCTCGGCTTGATTTTGAATACACTTATGCACCAAAAAGCACATTGTCTGAAGGTGTTCGCAATCGTTTCATTCCTTTGGTTGGTTGTCTTGCAAATGAAGTTCAAAATCCTGAACACATTATACCCGAAGATAATCACGATGCCTGGCCAAGAGGTGGATATCCCTCAAGAGGATGTAAAAATAATAGAGGTCCTTTCCCTAAACCATTAAAATCAAATGTATGTTGGACTCCAACTGATCAAATGTCTTAAATTTAAGCTATACCTCCTTGTGGACCGTAACCTGTGTCCCAAGTACGAATTTCTGTTTTCATTGCATCAGTACAAACAACATTTGATTGAGCGTCTTTAAATTGAAATTCACTCGTAAATTCAGTATCTGCTGTTTTATTAAACATATCGTCTTGTTCAATATCTATTGAAGGAATTTCCAATTCTTCTTTTGAAGGTTTTTTTACAGGAACAATTGTCGGAGATGATTCAAAATCAATTTCTTTTTTACGTAAAGATTTTCCAGAAATAATTTTACTCTCATTTCTCATTGATAATTTATGTAATATCAGCAAATATGTAAAGCCTATCACCACACCAGCATAATGATCATAAGAAAACATTACTGCCATAATCGCCAAAACTGAAAAACGAACCAGTGGATGATTTAATGTTTCATTTGTTACATGTTCTGGTATGTAATCTATTCCTATACAACAGAATAATAACACTATAAAGGTTAAAATAACAACTATCTTACAACTGTCTTTGCTTATTTCTACCATTTAATAAAAATACAACAAAAAAATATCAAATGTATAAAAATCAAAAACTTAATTTTGATTTTTTAAATATACCATATTATAATGTCTTTCTGTTCATATGAAGAAGCATGGGGAGCACCTTATGACTCTAACCAAAAAAATGACCATGTAACAAAAAACGACAATGGTGAACAAAAAGTTAAAAACCAAGTACTTCAATATAGCTCAGATGTGCAAGAAAATAGTGGTATGGTTGATGTTGCACCATTGCGGGGTTCACTTTTAGGAGGAGCAATTCCAGAAGAACAATGGGATACTAACGAACCAGAACCAACATACGTATTGGACCATGATGAATCCGATAATGTTTCTAAACTCGAAAAATCTTTTGATCAGAAAATTGACCAACTTATTAACACCTTAGAGAAATTTTCAAAAAACAATAGTAAATCAAATGAAATACAACAAACTACATGGACTGATGTTATTATTTTCATTTCACTGGGAATTGCCGCAATATTTGTTCTTGATATGTTCTTTAAATTTGGTAAATGGATTGTTTCCTCACAAATGAATACCAATACTCCACAACAAATATCCCAACAGATACCACAACCGGTACCACAACAAATACCACAACAAATACCACAGCAAATACCACAGCAAATACCTGTTAGACAACCATCTATCCCTGAACCACAACGATACGCATATTCAACTGCTCCACCACAAATGTATAATTATAGGGGAAATGTTCCATACTATCCACAACCATCTGCCGTTCCTCCCCCAAGAGGTATTTAATTTTGCGTAATTATTACACTTAAACTTTTAACCATTATTTCTAATAATGGGTCGTAATCAAGGTAAAGGTGGTAAGAATTTTAGAAAAGCTAAAAATACTCAAACTATAGACAAAAGACAAATTATATATAAAACTGAAGGACAAGAATACGCCCTCATAACTAAAATGCTTGGAAATGGTAGATGTGAATGTAAATGTTATGATGGTAGAACACGATTAGGTATTATTAGAGGTAAAATGCAAAAACGTGTGTGGATATCTATTGGCGATACAGTTTTAGTATCTCTTAGAGAATATCAAGATGATAAAGCAGATATTATACATAAATATACATCCGAAGAGACAAAAACCTTAATAAGTTATAATGAAATTACAGGAAATATCAAAATATCAGATGACGATCCTACAAATGATGATGATAACTCATCTTGTGAAATAGACTTTGATGATATCTAATTTACGTCAGTTTTTCATTCACAAATATTCAATTCTTATTAATATGGCTTATCTTAATCCGAACACAATAGTTCTTGATCCATTTTCAGCACCTGAATATGTACAAGCAGATTTTCTTATCGAAAATGCTGGTACTATGAACTTTTTACAAATTGATATAGATAGAACCGCATTGACTGTTACAAAATCAATAGAAGGTGATATTATTTGGGACAATAATGCCAGTATTATTTTAAGCAATGATTTGAATATACCCAATTTCATAACTCTTAATCCAAAATATACAAATTCTATGCTTCATACCAGTTTTCTGACAGAAACATCTCCACATAATCTTCTAAAGGGTATTGTTTTCTGTATTTGTGTTAAGAATATATTTCAATTAGATTCAAATAATCTAGGCAATCTTGATTTTATTCAGGATAATGTCAGATTGAATCAAATTTTCTTTCAAAATGATCCTACCGGAACTCTAATTGATGATATTCGAACCGCATCAGAAACAGATTTTGATAAAACTCTTACATCTAATGGTACAACTACTGATGAATATGCTTACTGGGATACAACTATTGGCTCTTCAAATCAAAGTATAACATTCGTTGATGATGACAAAATGTACTCCTTTTATGGTTTACGTCTAAAACTACTAGAAGGGACTACACCTACACTATCAGGAACATCTATTTCTGATGTAGGTGATCCTGTTTCTAATCCTGGATTTCAAAACTCTGATGGTACAGAATTGTATTTTGTTATGAGTTGGAATATACAAATATCTGGATTTGGAGAAGGTAATGCAAGTAGTGGTCCTAAACAAAATTGGAATGTTGAATTTCTTGATTTGAATACAGGCGCCTCTCTATATGATGACATTGTTAAAACGGATTCTAATGGATCCTTTCTCATACCACAACATGCTATCAATGCTGACATTTTCGAAATATCTGTTACATGTATTGATTCAAGTGGTTTCGATACACTTACTGGCGAACAATCTGATATCGGTGAAAATTTTACAGCAATTGGAACTTCTGAACTAGGATTCATGTCACAAGCTAGTCCATTATCCTCTGTATTAGCCCAAGGCTTTAAAGAAAACGGAAATTTTAATTTAACATCTTATACCAACCTTAAATCCTCTTATGAATCAGCTTTTGGTATAACAGATATCAATAATAATCCATATGACACAGAAATAGATGATACTAATTCTACCACAACTTCTTCTAAAATTCTTGAGGTTGAAGTACTTATGGACGGTATGAGAACAATCCTTTCTGAAAACTCAAGTATGTCACGCTCTATTATACAAAAAAAAATTAGAAAAGCTATTTCACAAAAGTTAACATCTTCAAACATAGATTTCACGAATTCAACCATGATATCTGATTTAATCGAAACTGCTGCTGGAGATGTTGTTGATAATGGTGCAAACATAACGAGTTTAAAAAACAAAGCAACTGGAATATCTTCTTCGGTTAATTATATTAAATCCACTTTTAATTCCCACTCTGGTTCTAATAGAAATACCCGTCTGCTTGAACTACATAAATCCGCCAGAGGTATTAAAAATACATTCAAAGCATCCCCAAACTTTAATACTGATATCACAAATACAATTACAACTCATCGAAATTTTGTAAGTGTCTCGGGTTTCAATGTTCCATCCAGAAAAATGTTCAAAAGACACTGGAATCTTCGCTTCACTTCAGATCCACTATTATCTATCGACGAAGATGCGACATACACCTATACTCCAATCGCAAAAGGTAGTGTTCAACAACGTACACCAATAACTATCATTTCTAAACCTTCTTGGCTTACTTGGAATGGAACAACTCTTCAAGGTTCTCCCAATAATAGTCATGTAGGTAGTCATAGTGTTATCTTAAAAACAATAGAAGGAAGCAAAGAAAAAAACCAACCTTTCGCAATTACCGTAAATAATATTAATCATACTCCAACTTTTACGAATAGTCCACCTGCAACAATTGATATTGCTAACCAAACAACATATTCTTATACTCCAACTGTAAATGATATTGATGTTGGAGATACACTTACAATTACCTGTGAAACTGACCTGACTAATTCTTGGCTTACTTGGAATGGAACAACTCTTCAAGGTTCTCCCAATAATAGTCATGTAGGTAATCATTCAATACATTTAAGAGTATCTGATAATGGTTCTCCACAAAGATCTGGAAATCTTCACTTTATAATAGGAGTAACTTCTACAAACACTCCACCTACATTTACAAGTACTCCCTCCGCAATTATTGATGAAGATTCTGAATATAATTATACACCGACTGCAAGTGATACTAATGTATATGATACTTTAAACTTTAGTGTTCCAACAAAACCTTCTTGGTTAAACTGGAATGGAACAAAACTTAATGGAATACCCACCAATAATGATATTGGTAACTATAATGTTACAATAAGAGTTAATGATGGTTCCGTTAATGTTGATCAATCATTTACAATTACTGTTAATGCTGTAAATGATGCTCCTATTTTTACAAGCACTCCCTCAGCAATTATTGATGAAGATACATTATACAGTTATACACCTACTGCCAGCGATGAAGAAGGTGATTCTTTAACATTTACTCTCCATGATTCCAACGCCCACGGACCGGCATGGTTAAACTGGGATGGTACAACACTATCGGGAACACCTACTAATGATAATGTAGGAAATACAACGGTCACAATAAGGGTTAGTGACGGTGCTATTAATGTTGACCAATCATTTACGATTACTGTCAATAATGTAAATGATGCCCCAGTTTTTACAACTACACCAAATGCAACAGTATATACTGACGAAGATGCTCTATATACTTACACACCAACTGCCACGGATGTTGATGTAGGTGATACTGTTACTATTACTCTCCATGATTCCAACGCCCACGGTCCATCATGGTTAAACTGGGATGGAACAACACTTTCTGGAACACCTACAAATGACAATGTAGGAAACACAACAGTTACCCTTCGTGCAAATGACGGTACCGTTAATGTTGACCAATCATTTACAATTACTGTCAATAATGTTAATGACCCTCCCGTTTTTACAAGTACTCCTCCATCAACATGTCTTGAGGACACAACATATAGTTATACACCAACCGCTATTGATGTTGATTTAAATTATTCACTCTCATTTAGTCTTTACGATAAAAATGAGGCTGGTCCAGCATGGTTAAATTGGAATGGTACAACTCTTTCTGGAATACCTGTATCTGGAAATGTAGGTAATACAACGGTTACTTTAAGAGTTACAGATGGTACTGTTAATGTCGATCAATCATTCACAATTCAAGTTGTTGCTTCAAACAAATTAGTCATGAAAGTATCCGGAATTACACAATTTGATGCTCCTTTTCACGATCCTAATAGTAGTGGACTTATTCCATATATGTTAATTCGACTATGGGATAACGACGCAATAGAAGATGAAGGTGAGATGACAAGCAAAACAGGTCTAAATAGCAGTACCGTATATAAACTTGAAATGGTATTGCCAGTACCAGACTTAAATGACACAGCAGAAAGATGGGGAATTTATTTTTATCAAAACTCTTTGATAAGTAACAATACACTAAATATTGTGAATTTTAACGGAGTTCCCCTCTCTCCGGTTATAAATACGGATAATGGTTCACAATTTAGAGGTTTTGATGGACAGATTTCTGCTAATGATTCACCAGGCATTCGGGTGAATACCAGTGTTAAGTACTTATTTATGGATTCTGGTTTTACTGGACAGAAAAATGCAGGACAACATCTAAATCTTTCAAATTGGGATATGACAAATGTAACCTTGGCAACTGAAATGTTTAAAAATAGTCCGAATCTTGGAAATAACTTCGATGTTACTATTCAAAATTGGAACTTAATTAATACTACTTCCTTACAACAGGCATTTTTTCAAAGTTTCGGTTATAATATTACTTATAATTCAGGAACAATATCTTTAACCGGATGGAATATTGGTTCTACAAATATTGATCCTAATATTGTATGTTTAACACAACAATCAATTGTAAATGTTGTTAACAGTAGCGGTAACAAATATGTATTCAATGGCTTGTCGAATTATGATTCAAATCGAAATTTTGGTCTATATAATGGAACATATACTTTTGAAAATATACCCAGTGCACATCCAATAGCATTACTCAATGCTGGAAAGGAAGCAAGTATATCCT
>CESQ01022347.1_pt1 | contig 25660 bp, 16 predicted proteins | sample 361401 | NCBI WGS metagenome assembly CESQ01 (sample SAMEA2622119, study PRJEB7988) | marine metagenome | isolation source: saline water (ENVO:00002010), including | reverse complement strand
ATGGGTACAGGCAATAAGACATATCCTCGTCCAACTGACCCTCTTGCAGGAAATAATCAATACTTAACAATATCCAATGTTACCACAAATACTTTCAGAGTCAATGTAGGTGCTGCAGGTACTAATGTATTCTGGAATCCTACAGATGCAGACTACGATCCTAATGCAGGTATCATGACTGTAACTATCGGAACACATGATCTTTATGTTGGTAAGGGTGTTGTAATACCTGACAACACATTCTCATTTACATGTGCTCAAGATGGTAATACTGCTGTTAAGACATATCCTCGTGCTACCGACCCTGCATCAGGTGCTTCTCTAGAAGTTGTTGCGGTAGGAACAGCGACTGCAAATATATCTACTGCAATTTACGATCCTACAGCAGGTATATTGACAGCAACCTCCTCAAGTCACGGACTTATGGTTGGTAATAGAATACAAATTGCTGGTGATTCTCTAACATTTACATGTAGTAAAGATAATCACGCAACTCCTCACTCATATCCTAGATTAACTGACAGAATAAGAGATAAATGGGTTGCAGTAGCAAGTACAACAGTCAATACATTCTCTATTGATGTAGGTTCATCTAATGGCATCTTCCCACACTTCGATGCAAGTGAGCATTTATTATTATCTGTAGCATCAAATGCGTTAATCAAACAAACGGGGACTATTGATCTTAATGTAGGAACTGGTGGTACTGGAACATCTGCACACACATTTGTTTCTGCTGCTACAAGTGCAGTTCAATCTTTACCACAATCAGCACACACATTTGTAAGTGCAGCAACTAATGCGGTACAAACTCTTAACTATGTCGGTGTTACAACTAACATCTTCCCTGACTATGATCAATCTACAGACATAACTGAAGTTATATCACCAACAGTATTCAATACAAATGTTGGTCCTAGCACAATACCTCACACATATACTGGTGGTGGATCACCATACGCATTTAAGTTCTTAGATGATTTAACATTTGGTTCTGGTTATAATCAACTTTCTGGAGTATTAGAGGTTTGTGTTCATGATTACAGTGGTGTAGGAACTGGTGCTACTATCACTGCAACAGTTGGTGCTGGTGGAACTTTGATATACAGCATCACAGGACCTGGCACAAATTATAGTTCCGATGCTATTCTCGATGTTGCTGATCCTAATGGTGCAAATCTTGGCATTGAAGGCACATTTAGAACAGGAATTGGTAGCACTACGCTTACAGGTGTTGGTGCTTCAATTACCGTTGATGTGATTGGGTTATCAACTAATTTTGTAGGAATGTCTACAGCACCAGAGTTTGAGTTGAGTGAAGTATACATTTGGAAGTTTACTAAGTTTGGTTATGGTTTTAAAGTAGGTGATAAGTTCTCTGTCGCTGGTTTATCTACTGATCCTCAAGCTGGTGATTTATTCTTACCATTTGAGATCGAGGTTGTTAACATCTTTAATGATGATGTTGCTGCTTGGCAGTTTGGTAATATTGATTACATTGATAATATCAGACCTTTCCAAGACGGTAGTAGACTTAGATATCCTCTGTATTATCAAGATCAGTTAATTAGTTTTGAGACTGATACTAACGATCCAGATTCTAAGGAAATTGATCTTGCTCCTGTGTTACTGATTTTTGTCAATGGTATTCTTCAGGAACCTGGCAAACACTATGAATTTACTGGTGGTACATCAGTTAGTTTTGATACTGCACCTTCAGTAGAGGATGAAGTCTTTATATTCTTCTACAGGGGTACAGTTGGTAATGATAGTATTCTCTTTGATGTTAATGAAATTATTAAGATCGGTGATTCTCTTGAATTATTTAAGAGTCCTGAGATTGAATTGAATCGAGTTGCTGTTGATGCTTCTAATTTTGAACAAACAGAACCTAGAATTGTAGTTAACTACGCTAGTGCATCTATTGTTGAGACTCCATTCTATCAAGGTTCTGGTGTTAATAATGATAACTTCAAACCATTTAGATGGAACAAACAAAAAGAGGACAAAGTTTTTGGTGGTGGTTTAGTATCTAAGGCAAGAGATACACTGGAGGCACAAATTGTTCCTACTGCTAATATTCTTGCTGGATATGCCGCAACTGATACTGAGTTATTTGTTGATCATACTGAGAGATTTAGAGATCTTGATGGGCAACTAGATGCAGACTTTGGTTTGTTTATCTACAATGTTGGTATTGGCACAACTGCACAAGCGGGTGTTAATTATGAACTTTGGAATAATGTTGAACCTATAAACGCAAATGTACAAGGTTACATTGGTCTCATTACAGGTATTACAACCTCTGCTGGTATTGGTACTGACCTTGGTCTTGTACTCCAGTTAGATATGAATGCTTTGGTCAATGATAACAATGCCTCGTATGTTCAAGAATTTGAGCAAGGTTATCCATTTAAATTATTTGATTCTGGTATTTCTCCTGCTGCTGGTGTTATAACTAGTGTTGATACTCATGATAGTGATCCAATTGGTATTAGTACCTTTGAGCTAGATAACATATATTATGCCCATGGATTGCATTGGGATGGAAGTGCTAGAACAGGTGTCATAACCTGCAATATTCATTCTGGCACAGATGTCACTGGAATTGTTGGTGTTGGATCAACTGCATTCCCTGCAGCAAAATTCACATGGGGACGCTTTGGTGCAGCGACCAGAGATGTTGTAAATCCTCTAACAGTAACTGCTAAAGGATTGAATTATAATTCTGATTTAGATGAGTGGCCAATAGCGAAGAGGACTAACATCGGTCTTCGTAATACTGGAGCACTTGGAAAAACCTTATAAATACCAAAATAGTAAGACCTTTCACGAATAAATTGCAATGGCAGCAATTATAACCGATCAATTTAGAATTATCAACGCTAATAACTTCATGGATGATGTTACTAGCGGGAATAACTCTTACTATGCCTTCCTAGGTTTGGCAAATCCAACCTATGCGGGGTTTGGTCGGACGGATACATGGAATAGTACCACAGTACAACCACCATCACCTACTGATAACATTGAGTATACTAATCATACATACGATACTATGTTGTTTGGTAGAAAGGTCTTTCCTGGTGATGTTAGGAGATTGATCAATAAGATCAATTGGACTAAGGGTACATCTTATGACATGTATCGTCACGACTATAGTAGTACCTCAAGATCATTAGTCTCAAACTCAAGTAGACTTTATTCATCTAACTATTATGTTATGAATAAAGACTATAGAGTCTATATTTGTATCAACAATGGTGCTGCTGGTATTTCTACTGTCGCTAGTGCGTCATTAGATGAACCAACATTTACTGACCTTGAACCATCTGCTGCTGGTGTAAGTGGTGACGGGTATTTGTGGAAGTATCTTTTCACTGTACCTCCTGCTGATATTGTTAAATTTGACTCAACTGAGTATATTGCTGTTCCTAACGATTGGAGCACTAGCACAGATACTGATATCACCGTTGTTAGAAACAATGGCGATTCTGATGTCAATAACAATCAAATTAAGGTTGTATCTATTGATGAAGCGGGTGCTGGTTATGCCTTCTTGTCAAGTCCTATTGAAGTTGATATAATTGGGGACGGGACAGGTGCTAAAGTTAGGATTTTAACAAATACTAACGGGCAAATTATTTCCGCTCAAGTTACCAATGGAGGATTTGGTTATAGTTATGGCAGGGTTGATCTTTCTTCTATTAATGGTAGTGCTACAAAGTTTGCTAGGCTCACGCCTATCATTCCACCATCAAGAGGACACGGATTTGACCTGTACAAAGAATTAGGAACTGATAAAGTTCTTATCTATACTAGGTTTGATTCTTCCTCATATGATTTTGCTAGTGATACTATTTTTGCACAGGTTGGTTTAATTAGAAACCCGACTGCGATTGGTGCCGCAGGAACTAATTTCTTACAAACATCTGAATTTTCTGCTCTTAAGTCATTTAAGTTTACAGGAGATACCTCACAGGTGTTGGGAATTGGTACAGCGATTACGCAAAATATTTCTGGAGTAGGTACTGCCAGAGGATATGTTGCATCATATGATATTGACACTAAGGTGATTAAATACTTCCAAGACAAGAGTCTTGTATTTAATCAATCTACATTTGATAATACTGATAACACTAATGTTGCTATTCAAGCACCAGTGTTGGAATTCCAATCAACTGCTGATGCTGTTACAAGCACCGCATTTAGTGTGAATGTAGATCAAACCTTTAGTGGTATCTCTACCACAACACCTTCTGGTAAGGTTGTGGATCTCGGTGTTCAGTTTACAAATGGAATTGCAAACGCTGAGATAAATAAGAGGAGTGGCGAGATCATCTATCTTGATAATAGACCATCTATTACAAGAAATGTTCGTCAAAAAGAAGACATTAAAATCGTATTAGAATTCTAAACCGATGCCACAACAGACTAACCTGAACATAAGTCCCTATTACGACGACTTTGACAGATCAGATAATTACCATAGAGTTCTGTTTAAACCAGGATTCCCTGTTCAGGCTCGCGAACTTACGACTCTGCAATCTATCATGCAGAATCAGGTTGAGGTATTTGGTAGTCATATTTTTAAAGAAGGTTCTGTTGTTGTGCCTGGTGGTGTAACTTTTGATGATCAATATTTTGCAGTAAAATTAGATCCAACACATTTAGGAACAGATATTGAGGTATATTTAAAAAATCTTATTGGTACAAAAATTAAGGGTCAAACATCTCTTATTACTGCTAGAATTATTAACTGTGTTACTGCTGCTGTATCTGATGAGGGACATCCAACAATCTATGTTAAGTATCAGCAATGCGGTCCTAGTGGAGATTTCTCATTCTTCCAAGACTCAGAATTACTATTATTAGAAGAATCAGTACAATACGGTAATACAACATTAAATGCAGGTTCTACATTTGCATCTACAATTTCTATAAACGCAACAAATATTGGTTCCTCAGCAAGTGTTTCTAGTGGTGTATATTTTGTAAGAGGAAATTTTGTTAGAGTCAATCAACAAACAATTATTTTAGAGCAATATTCTAACGGACCTTTTGCTAGAGTTGGTTTACAAGTAGTTGAGACTGCTGTTAACGCAAAAGATGATCCAGATTTATATGATAATGCAAAAGGATTTTCTAATTTCTCCGCACCAGGTGCAGACAGATTAAAAATTCAACTTATCTTAACTAAAAAGAGTGTTCATGATTATAATGACACTGATTTTATTGAGATTCTTCGTATTAGAGCAGGTAAAGTAGAAGCATCTGTTAATAAAGATACACAATATAGTTTAATTAGAGATTATATTGCTAAAAGAACTGCAGATGAATCTGGAGATTACACTCTTCAACCTTTCTTTGTTGATGTAAAAGAGAGTTTAAACAATAGAAGAGGAAATGACGGTATTTACTATGCAAATGAGGTTACCAGAGAAGGTAACGCTCCTACAGAACCACTAGCATGTGTTAAAGTTTCTGCAGGTAAAGCATATGTGCAAGGATATGAGTGGAATACTTTAGGAGAAACTATTGATGTATTAAAACCAAGAACTACATCAGAATTTGTAGATGAGACTTTTGCATTTAAACTAGGAAATCAATTAACTGTTAATGCTGTTGCTGGTATCACTACATTTAGAAATACAATTGACTTACAGCGTCAAACTTCTAGTAACAATACCGTAAAAGTTGGTGAGGCAAAGGTTTATAATTTTGGTTTAGTAGATGCTAAGTATGAAGATAATTCTACAGAGTTTGATTTATTCTTATTTGATGTACAAACATATACTGACTTAGAATTAAATGATAATTTTACCTCTACAGATATCAATGTATCTGCGTATATTCAGGGTAATGAGAGTGGTGCTACAGCATATGCTGTAAGTGGTGCTGGTAGTAGTACACTAACAGTTACTCAAACCTCTGGTAGTTTCCAACCAGGCGAAAGAATTATTGTTAATGGTAGACCACAAAATTTAAGTAGGACTGTAGAAAAGGTTCAAGCATATAGCATGAATGATGTTACTAGATTAGCACAATCTGGTAATTCGTTTACAGCATACAAAGCTTTAAATGGTACAGTGCCTTTTGGATTCACTGCTAGTGATATTGTTAGGATTACAAGTGGTGGTGTAATTACATGTGCAGGAAGAACATTTGAAAGATTTAGACCAGGCGATATTATTATCTACAATAAAGAAGGTGCTACTTTACCATCAAGAAATGTTGTAAATGAAGTTGCTAATGATGGTGGATCTATTACCGTTGTGGCAATGGGTAGTGGCGTCAGTAACCTATTTGACGGAGCACTTCCTAGTGGTAGTATTGATGTAAACTTTAGAGTTGGAGTTCAAGATTTAACCTCAGAGCAAAAAACAGGTCTTTATTTACCATTACCTAAGAGACACATTGCTGATCTTAATTTTGATGGATCTGAAATCTTATTATCTGAGCAGGTTACTGGAGAATCTACAGATGGTAATGGTGTTCTTGTAGTTCCTATTTCATCAGTGGGTATTGATGATTGTAGTTTTGTTGCATTTGATCAAGAAAGATATCAAGTACAATATTCAAATAAATCAATTGCTGTAATTGATAGATCTCAAGTAGAAATTTCAGCAAATACCTTAACAATTAATGGTTTAGATTTCTCTCAAAGTAATGTTACTGTTAATGTAACTGTTGCTAAAACTAATATTAAAAATAAAGTTAAAAACTTTAAGAAGAGTGAAAATATCAATATTACATTCTCAAATAATATTGGATCTGGTGTAACAAGTGGTCAAAATATTAATGATGGATTAATTAGCAGTCAGTTATATGGTACTAGAGTACAAGATGATAAAATTTGTCTTAACTATCCTGATGTAAATCAAGTTATTGCTGTTTATGAATCATTAGATACAAACGCTCCAGTCCTTGACAAATTAGTATTTACATCTACAGATAGTATTTTTACTGAAGCATTAGTTGGTGAAGATATTATTGGAGCAGATACTAACGCTGTTGCTAGAATTGTTGCAGTTGATGCTGGTAACAGTAGGATTGAAGTTGTCTTTACTACTGAAGATAAATTTAATTTATTAGAAACTCTTAATTTCCAAGACTCTAATGCTGTTGCAGTATTACAAGCATTTGTTCCTGGCAAATACAAAGATCTTACCGATCAATATTTGTTGGACAAAGGTCAAAAGGATCAATATTATGATTACTCTAGTATTGTAAGAACTAGAGGAGCTTATGTACCTACTAAACAACTTTATGTAGTTTTTGATAGATATGATGTTCCATCTACTGACACAGGAGATTTCTTTACTGTTAACAGTTATGATGTAGAAAGATATTCTAAAGATATTCCTAGGATTGGAAAAGGATTAATTAGAGCAACTGACACACTAGATTTTAGACCAAGAGTTCCAGTATTTACTCCTGCCTCTGCATCTTTCTCTCCATACTACATTGGTAGTAGAGTATTTGCAGATCAACCAAGAAGAATTGCAACTCCTAATGAGTCGTCTAATTTTGGATATAAGAATTACTATGGAAGAATTGATAAGTTAGTTCTCAAAACTAGTGGTGCTCTCTATATCGAGCAAGGAACACCCGCCAATAATCCTAAACCACCAGCAGATTGCCCCACAGGTATGACTCTGGCAACTATCGTAATGCCTCCTTACTTATATGATGTTAAGGATGTAAAAGTTTATCTTATCGATAACCGTAGATATACCATGCGGGATATTGGTAGAATTGAAGATAGGGTTGAGAGTTTAGAAAGAGTTACATCATTATCTCTATTAGAACAAAAAGTTCAAACTTTACAAGTTAAGGATGCTGACGGACTCGATAGATTTAAGAGTGGTTTCTTTGCAGATTCATTTAAGTCAACTGATTTTGTTGATGATGCAGCACCTATTGATGTTGATATTGCCAAAGGTGAAGTTAGACCTCTTAGAGATTTAAGTTCTATTGATATGCAGATCTTGCCAGAAACTAGTCTGCCACCAGAACAATTAGATCTTAGTCAAGATTTTCCACTTTTAGATCCTAATGCCAGAAAAACTGGAAGAATGGTTACTCTGGACTATGAAGATGATATCATGGTTCAACAAAACTTTGCTACTAGAGTTGAGAACTTAAACCCATTCTTTGTTCATAAATTTGTTGGAGATCTAAGTCTTACTCCTACTAGTGATAATTGGATCAATACTGAAGAATCACAATCTTTAGAAACTCAAGTTATTAGGAGAACTTCTTACGATACAAGGTTGACTGCTAATACTATTGATGGTGGTATTGGTCAAGATGAATTGCAACTAAGCACTAATGAATCTCAAAGTGTAGAAGCTGATGATATTAGATCCGAGAACACCTTTATTAGAAGTGAAACTTTTGATCCATTTATTAGATCTAGAAATATCCAGTTTGACGCTGTTGGTTTAAGACCTTTTGCAAGATATTTTGTATTCTTTGATGATCAAAGTAATATTGATGTTATTCCAAAAATTATTGGTATTGAAAATGTAATTGGATCATTCACAGTTGGTGAAACAATAACTGCATTAGTCAACGGAGAAACTTTTAGATTTAGACTTTGTAGACCAGATCATAAAGAAGGTCCGTTTGCAGCACCTACTAGATCATATGAACAAAACCCATTGAATAGAGATGAGACTTTACCTGACTCATATTCTCAGGGTTCAACTGCAATCAACATTGATGTTGCTGCACTTGCTGCACAAGCACAGGGTGATTTCTTTGGATATCTTCCAGTTGGAACAACTATTGCTGGTGAGACTAGTGGTGCTCAAGCAACAATTTCTGAAATTGATCTTTTAACAGATGCTTGGGGAGATTTGTTTGGTGCTGTTTGGATTAGAGATCCTAACGCTTCACCTACTCCATTAGCAAGAATTAGATCTGGTGAAAGAGAATTTAAGTTAACTTCAAGTAATACAAACGCTTCTGGTTTAAGAGGAAGTAGTTTAATTTCTAATGCGTCTGCAATTTATACAACAATTGGTACTACTAGACTTATTCATACTGATGTTAGAGTTACTACTCTAGAAACTACGACGATTAGGCGTGATTATGGACTGACACTGATTAATAGAAGACCGCCCCCACCACCTCCACCACCACCCCCAGTCATCATCGACAACACTATTACTATCAATACAGAAACAGTTATTGATAATACTGTAACGGTGGAAAGAGTTGTAAATAACGAAGTTATTAGAGAGGTAGAAAGACAGGTTATAGTACCTAACCCTGTACCTGTTCCTGTACCCGTACCTGTTCCAGTTCCCGTATGGGAATCTCAGGATGATGACCCGTTGGCACAATCCTTTGTAGTTGATGAAAATGGTGCATATATTACTGCTGTTGAGGTATTCTTTGCTACTAAAGATAATGATCCTACTAGGGCACCATTTGCTCAAATTAGAGAAATGGAACTTGGTATTCCTAAGGCAGAAATTTTGACTCCAGATGCAGATGTCTCTATTGACCCTGCAACGATTCAAACTTCTACTGACGCATCTATACCTACCAGATTTACATTCCCATCGCCTATTTACTGCGAACCTGGCAAACCTTATGCTTTGGTTGTTGGTGCTCCAGCGAACGGATATGAGATCTTTACTGCAGAAATGGGTCAGACTGCTCTTAATGCTCAAGCATTACCTAATGCTGCAGGTAGAGTATATTCTAACCAATTCTTAGTTGGTTCTCTGTACAAATCTCAAAACGGTAGAGAATGGACGCCATGTCAATTTGAAGACATGACATTCAAGATCTATAGAGCTAAGTTTACACCTACAGATGCTGTTGTTACCTTCCAGAATCCTCCAATTAGATCTAATAATGGTATTCTTAAGTCTCTTAGGAAGAACCCCATTACAGCACTTCCAAAGAAAGCTGCTATTGGATTTACCACGAGTACAAATGCTGGACTAATTGGTACAGTATTCACTCAAGGTAGAAAAGTTGGTGATAGCACTGCTAGTTACCGATATGGATTTATTGATGATAAAGGCGGTCCTGCAACAGGCACTGTTGGTATTGCTACTAACGGTCTTGGATACGGTACTCCGTTGGCACAGGTTAGAACCTTTAATATTACAGGTGAAGGAACTGGTCTAAAACTAGGAGTCACAGTTGGTGCTGGTAATTCTACGATTACTGCTGCAACAATTGCTATCGCTGGTAATGGATACAAAGTTGGTGATATGGTAGGTATTGTTACTGCTGATATGGGCGGTGCTGGTTCTGGTTGCAGAATTGGTATTAACTCTATCAATGGTATTGATACTCTCTATCTAACTGGTATTCAAGGAGATGAATTTACTAATGGTGCAAATCTAAACTACTTCCATGAGGCAGGAACAGTTGTTGACTCAGGTGTTGATGTCTATAGATATGATGCTACTGGATCAATTTACACGGGTGAGTACGCAAAAGTTTCTTACTTTAACCATGGAATGTATGGAGTAGGTAACAGGACTGTGATTAGTGGAGTAGAAGCAAATACTCTTCCTACAACCACTACAACTATTATTAACTCAACATCATCTAATATTTCTGTTGCTGACAGCACTGGATTTGATGTATTTGAGGGAGTATTAGTTAGTGCAGCAAATACTGCGTATGCAATTATCGGTAATGAGATTATCTCTTATACCAGTGTTGGTATCAATACTCTAAGCGGTATTGTTAGAGGTATTAATAACTCTCAATCTATTACCCATAACTCTGGATCTGCAATTAGAAAGTATGAATTTGGTGGAGTTTCTCTAACCAAGATTAATGCTACTCATGATGTTGAGATTCTAGACAAGAAAATGGATGAGTTCTTAGTCAAGATTGATAGAGAAGGTAGATCTACTGATATCTCTGGTATTAGTGTTCCTCAACTATCATTCTCTGAAGAGGTCTCAGGCGGTGGTATCGCTGCTCACGCCTCTAAGAACATTCAATATGATGCAGTTACCCCAGTGTATGATATTACCACACCTGGCGGCACTGACAGTGCTACTGTCAATATTAGAACTGTTAGTGGAACTAGTGTTGATGGTAATGAGACATCATTTACTGATCTTGGATTTATTAATGTCAATGTTAATGAGGAAACCAAACTTGATACAACTAGAATTGTTGCATCTGAAGTCAATGAATTAAATCGTCTAGACGGATTGTTTAGAAATAGATCTTTGACAACCAGAATTGCAATGTCAAATGGTGGAAACTTCTGGAGTTCTCCTATGCTGTGTCTTGACACTGCTAAGATGAGTTTCACTTCAAATAGGATTAATAAACCTATTGATAACTACGCCATTGATCCTAGAGCAAATACAATTTATGGTGACCTACATACATCATACTACATGACTAAGGTTATTAACATCAAACAACCTGCAACTTCGTTAAAGGTTATCTTTGATGCATATAGACCTGCCTCTGCTGACTTTAGAGTTCTCTATAGTCTAATCAGAACGGATTCTAGTGAAATTGATCAGGTCTTTGAGTTATTCCCTGGTTTCAGTAATCTTGCAGATACTGATGGAGATGGATTTGGAGATACATTAAGACTCACCTTACCAGGTGGGGATGGTACTCCCGATAAATTCATCAACCCAGAGTCCAATTGGAATGAGTATCAGTATACCGCAAATGATTTGTCACCATTCACAGGTTTTGTTATCAAAATTGTAATGAGTGGAACCAATCAAGCTCAAGTACCTATCATTAAAAATGTAAGGGGACTAGCACTAGCATAATGCAAAGAGTCGAAGGACATCCTCATCTTTATAGAGATGAAAAATCAGGGGCTATCGTCAATGGCGATAGCTCCTCTTATACTGCGTACATGCAGGCAAAAGACAAAAAAAGAATTGAGAGAAAAGAGATAGATAATATGAAACAGGACATTTCAGACATCAAAGAAATGTTAGCTACTATCGTATCTAAATTATGAGAGACGGACACAGTGAGTTTTTACGGTATCATCATGGGTCAAATGATATTGCCTCAACAGACCAAACTGATATTGAAATATTAACAAATCATTTAGAAAGATTAGAAGCAAAGGTAGACAACCTTCTAACAGAGATAAAGAAACTAAATACCTTATAGGATAATAGTCGGCATAAAAGATGGCAGTATTTGTCTCTAACCTGCAGATTGAATCAGGCTGTGATTTTGAGCATTTATTTGCTTTAGGTGATAATGACAATAATACAGTCTTAAATTTAGCAGGGTTTACAGCAACAGCACAACTGCGTAAGTGGGCAGGTAGCACTAACCATGTTGCTTTCGCTTCGACAATTTCTAGTCCATTAGAGGGTGAAATAAAAATCTCTATGGCAAGCACTATAACAGCCGACATAAAGCCAGGTCGTTACCTATATGATGTTCTATTGCAAGACGGCACAAGCACGGTAAAAGTCGTTGAGGGTATGATCAATGTTAGAGCAGGGGTAACGAGGTAATGCCATCTTTACGAATTGGCACTGGCAGCCAAGTTAAGGTTATCGCCAGTGGATCTTTAGGAGGAGGAGGCGGAGGAGGTAAACTAGTTTTACTCTCTGATGTCAACGCTAATAACCTAACAAACGGTAGCTTTCTAGTCTTCGATTCGGCGTCTGCCAAATTCGTGACTCAGACCACTCTGCCATCAACCACAGTCGATGGAGGTGAATTCTAATGTCAGCAACTATTCTGATAAAAAGAACTCAAGGAACTTCTCCTCCAATTCCAGCTCCCGTAGGAACTGGTGTATCTTTTGGTGAATTAGTATACACCTATGATGTTACAAATGTAGGAGCAGGTAAGTCTCTTAAGAAATTATATATTGGTGACCCTTCTGGTAATACTGCTGCACCAATTCCTATTGGTGGTGAATATTACACAAGTCTTTTCCAAGAAAACCCCCTAGATTTTGGTAATCCAACAGCGTCTAAAGTTCTTGTTTTAAATTCCTTAGGGCAGGTCAATAAATGGGATATTGCCACCGACATGGTTGTTGGTGCTGCAGCGACTGTTGTTGGAAATCTAACAGTTGGTGGACAATTAAATGTAACTGGAGATATTTCATATGATGAGGTAACAGGTAGAAATATTGCTATTGCTGGCATCGGTACTATTGCCACTCTTGGTATTACATCGAGTTTAGATACTCCATTCTTTACCAACAGAGTTGGTCTTATTAGTGCTATTGCTGGTGTTGGTGGTACATTTAATGATTGGAATGCCACATCTGCACAATTTGAGCAGATCAATGTTAGTCATGCCTCTACAACTAAAAATCTAACGATTACAGGCATTGCTACAATTGAGAATAACTACGACTTTAGAACGCAGTTAATCAGAATTGGTAGAGAGGCAGGTGTATTAGAAACTGACGGTAATGATCGTCAGGGTATGTTCATTGGTAACTTTGCTGGTAGTGAAGCAGGTTTAGCAGCAGACACCAAAAGGAACATTGCTATCGGTAATAGTGCCTTCCAAAAAGGTGGTAAAACTAAGGCAGAATCTAATATCTTACTTGGTAACTTTGCTGGTCAAGAGGCAGAAGGTTCTTACAATATCTACATTGGTGATAAGGTAGGTCAAGATTTAGGTTCTCAATCTGTCTTAACCTATGGTGAAACTGGTAATGCCAGCAGTATATCATTCTCTGACACCAGTACTTTAGGTAATGATCCATATGCTTACAGAGTTTATGGTACTACTGATAGTTTTGCCAATATAGAGGGTGGTGATTTTGCAATTGCTATTACCCAACTCGCTGATCTTGGAATCATTAACAATGCGGTTAGTGGTAATTTATCATTTAATATTGGTACCTCTACTAATGCACACTTAGGCAAATTAATTGGTCAACAATTTACAGTTAAAGGACAGGATGATTTTGGTCTATTAACTGATAAGAATGATGCAATCTACCTATCATCTGGTAGTATTGGACTTACTGATGTTTTCGGATTCCTAGTTGTAAGAGCTGGAATCACAACAATTAGTGGTAAAGAAGATCATGATCAAAATATTGGTATAGGTCGTGAAGCACTATGGGGTGCTGGTATATCAACCAACCAGAGCAACAACATTGCTATTGGTGCGTTTGCTTTATACAATGTTTATGGTAATAACAATGTAGCTATTGGTAATTCTGCTGGTGCTGATAACACTGGTAGTGGTAATGTTATTATTGGTCAAGGACAGGATGTTAGATATCCAGATCAAAACAACCAATTAGTTATTGGTTCTGGTGATGTTAAATGGATCAATGGTAATAGTGATGGCTGGGTTGGTATAGGAACCACCACGCCAGTTGCTTTACTCACTGTAGATGGTGATGTAAGTATTTCTGGAGTTGTTACTGTTCCTCAAATTGATGCCAATAACATTGGCATTGAGGACATTAAAGTTACTGCTGGTTTGGCAACAGACTTTGCAATTACTAACGCCAAGATTCAGTCAGGTATTATCACTGACACAGTTGGTACTGCAGCAACAATCACAAGAGTTGATTTTGTAGATGCAGATGTAGAAGATATTAAAGTTACTGTTGGTTTAGCAACTGATTTTGCTATTACCAATTTAGTCAATCAAGTTGGTATTATCACCAATGCTTACATTGATGTAGGTGTTGTAACATCATATGTTGGTACTTACTCAACCATCAGTGTTGTAGACATTGAGACATTAGATGCTAGAGATGTTAACATTACAGGACTTGCTGTAACAGACACAGTTGGTACTGCTGCTACCATCACTAATGTAGATTTTGTTAATGCTGATATTGAGCAAGCAAAAATTGTTGCTGGTTTAGCAACTGATTTTGACGCAACTTATTTCCGCAATGAAGTTGGTCTAACAACTAACGCATATATCACAGTTGGTGTTGTTACATCTCTATCTGGTTTTGGTGTAACATATACACAGGCAGATTTTGATAACTTAGATTCTGTTAACGCTAATATTACTGCTGGTATTGTTACTTCTCTAGTCAGCACATACTCTACTATTAGAGACTTAGATGTTACAAGAGACGCAAGAGTTGGTGGAGCATTAACTGTTACTGGAGACACTTTAATCAAGGGTAACCTTGATGTTGAAGGAACAACATCATATTTACAAAGTGCTATTCTTCAAGTCAATGATAAGAACATTGAACTTGGTGTAACCACTGCAGGGTCACCTAGTGACGCTTCCGCTTCTGGAGGTGGTATTACACTTAAGGGTACTACAGATAAAACTATTGAGTGGGATCTATCAAGAGCTGCTTGGACTATCAACCAGAAGTTTAATCCTGCTGCTGATGATACTCATGACTTAGGAACCACAGATAGAGAGTGGAGAGATATTTACATTGATGGTACAGCACATCTAGATTCTGCTGATATCCTTGATGCTAGAATTACTGCTGGTGTTGTTACATCTTTAGTTGGTACATTTGGTACTATCACTACTCTTGATGTAGAAACATTAGATGCTCAAAATATAAACATCACTGGAGTTGCCGTTACTGACATTGTTGGTACTGCAGCAACTATTACCACCATTGATACTGAAATTCTTGATGCCAAAGATGTCAAGATTACTGCTGGTATTATCACCGATATCGTTGGTACTGCAGCAACTATAACAACTATCGATGCCACAGAAGGCGATATTGTCAACGCTAAAATTACTGCTGGTGTTGTCACATCTATAGTTGGTACATATGCCACAATTACAAACTTTGATACCGAGACCGCAGATCTTAAAGATGTAAAAATTACCTCTGGTATTATTACTGATATCGTTGGTACTGCTGCAACAATTACGACAATTGACGCAACAGAAGTTGATATTGTTAATGCCAAAATTACTGCTGGTGTTGTAACTTCTATAGTCGGTACCTACGCTACGATTACTAATTTTGACACGGAGACTGCTGATCTTAAGGATGTCAAGATTACTGCTGGTATCATTACAGACATCGTTGGTACTGCTGCATCAATTACTACGATTGATGTTACAGATTTAGATGCTTTAACTGCTAAGATTAATGCAGGATATGTCACTTCACTATACGATTCTACTGGAGTTGTTGGTGTTAATACTCAACATATTCTTAGCACAGATCCTGCTGGCACAATCACTTGGCGTGAACCTGCTCAGATTGGTATTGCAACAATCAATGCTAAGTTAGATACATGGTTTGTATCTACAAATGGTGTTGACGATGGTGATGCATCTCGTGGTAGAACACCAGAGAGACCATTCAGAACAATTGGTTATGCTCTGTCACAGATTTCAAATATCGGTGTTAACGATGTTCTAAACATCGCTGCTGGTGTTTATCAAGAAACATTCCCACTTACTGTTCCTGCTGGTTTAACAGTTAAGGGTGCTGGTCTTCGTGCTACTAAAATTATTCCTACCATTGCTACCAAGCAAAAGGATGCTTTCTTACTTAATGACAGATCTGTTGTTGAGGATGTCACTATTGCTGACATGTTCTTCAACACATCAGCAAATGAAGGTTATGCGTTTAAGTATGCACCTGGCATTGCAATTACTAGCAGATCACCTTATGTACAGCGTGTAACTGTATTCAATAAGGGTAGTAATGTTACTGCAGGTGATCCATACGGTTATGGTTCTGCAGATTCAAACCCATCATCGTTCCTTGCTGGTGGTGGTGCATACCTAGATGGTTCTGAGGTAGCAGCAGGATCGCTTGAGGCAGCGATGCTGTTCAATGAGGTTACATTTATTGTACCTAACAGTAAAGGTGTTATATTGACCAACGGTTCCCGTTGTGAGTATATCAATTGCTTTACTTATTTTGCTGCAGAAGCGATCAAGGGTGAGTCTGGAACATTAGGTATTTCATCTGCTGGTCAAACTAGATTAAGATTGTCAGGTATTACAACAGTTGGTGTTGGTAATACAATTACTCTATTTGATACTGACGGAACCACTGGATTAGGAACTGCCGTTGTTGCATCATTTGATGGAACTTACTTAGATGTAACTGGCAAACAAACTGGATTTGAAGTTCTTAATGCTAGAACTGCTAAGTCAGTCACATTTAACGATGGTGCTCAGTTAGATACTTCAGTTAAGAAGTTCGGAACCGCGTCTCTCGCACTTGATGGAACTAACGATTCTGTAAGTATTCCTTCTACTGGAGATTTTGGATTTGGTACAAACACAGACTTCACAATTGAATTCTGGGCATACGCTAATACAACTGGTCTTTCTAGTGCAACCTTATTTGACTTAAGAACAAATGGATCTGATACTAATGGTATCAGTATTGCATACCGTGCTGCTGGCGAAGTTGACATGCGTGTTGGTACTACAACCGCTATTACTGGTTCTGGTGCAGGTATTGCTACAGGCGTCTGGAAGCACTATGCACTTGCTAGAGAGGGCACAGACACTAGATTGTTCGTTGATGGTACTCAGAGAGGTATTAAGACCTCTGACACAACTGACTACGGTGCATCCAAAGGTTTAGTTATTGGTGCTGACTTTGACGGAACAGCAAATGCTGTAAATGGTTGGATTGATGATTTTAGAATTGAATTTGGTGTTGCCAAATATACTTCAAACTTTACTGCTCCTACTTCAGAATTAACTGGTGATAAAGATACAGTTCTTCTTCTTAACTTTAATGGTGCTAATGGCATTACAACAACTACCGATAATGTAGTTCGTAATCAAGACATCCGCATTACTCAAGCAGGTGGTGGTATTGGAACTGCTACTAAGGTTATCCTTGCTGACTACAGTCAGTTTGGTGCTGACATGCGTTCTGTTAGTTGTGCTGTTGAGTATGGTCAGAAAGGTGTTATTGCTGATGGTGATGGCGTTACAATGCGTCTCTTTGCACTCAACTTTAATATGGTTGGTGCTGGTGCAGATATCACTAATGATCCTAACCTTGCAATTCAGGCAAACGAAGTTACTGAACTGAATAACGGTGATGTATCCTTCGTCAGTATTGACCAGAAAGGAGACTTTAGAGTTGGTGATGCATTTATAGTTGATCAAGAAAATGGCACTGTATCATTCTCACAACAAGTTACAAGTCTTCAGGCACTATCCAATCTAACGATTACTGATGGTTCAAACAGCAGTCAAATTACACCTAACAGTGGTACATTTGGCAATATTCAAATTGCTGGAAACAATATTGAATCCACATCTGGTGATATCAACATTGACCCTGCTGGTGCTGGTGATATTAACATCACTGGTAATGTAAATGTCTTAGGTATCTTAACTGCTACAGTTATTCAGTTAGATGCTTTCCAGAAAAATGATACATCAGTTGCTCTTGATGACTCTGGTTCTGATGGAACTATTAGATTTAACACTGATAATGTAGAGGCAGCAAGAATAGATTCTAGTCAGAAAGTTGGTATTGCAACTGCTGCACCTAGAGACAGATTAGATGTTCTAGACACTGCTAGATTTGAAAGAATCAATGCTACAGGTGTTGTAACCTTTAGCAATATTGCAGATGTTAATAACATTGATATTGTAGATGCCAAAATTGTTGCTGGTTTGGCAACAGACTTTGCAATTACCAATGCTAAAATTCAATCTGGTATTGCAACTGATTTAGTTGGTACTGCTGCTACTATTACTAATGTAGATTTTGTCAACGCTGATATTGAATCTGCCAAAATTACTGCTGGTATTATTACATCGTTAGTTGGCACTTACGCTACTATCACAACCTTTGATACAGAAACTGCTGATCTTAAGGATGTCAAGATTACTACTGGTATCATTACAGACATCGTTGGTACTGCAGCAACAATCACAACAATTGATGTTTCTTCACTCGATGCTGTTGACGCTAAGATTACTGCAGGTTTAGCAACTGACTTTGCAATAACAAATGCCAGAATTCAAACTGGTATTGCTACTGAAATGACCTTCGCAGGTTTCTCAACCTTCGTTGGTATAGCAACATTCCAACAAGACATATTTGTTGCTGGTAACTTAAATGTTATTGGAGATGTAGTTTATGATGAAGTTAATGGTAGAAACCTTAATGTAACTGGAGTTAGCACATTCAATCTTACAGTTATTAGTGGAGTTGCAACAATTTCTGATATCAAGATTGGTGCTGGTGGTTCTAGTACTAAGATTGAAACAAACACTGGAGAACTTGTTCTTGATTCTGCATCTGGTCAAATTACAGTACAAGACAACTTTAATGTTGTTGGATATGCAACATTTAAGAATGGTCTTTACTATCGATCTGATCAAGGAGGAATTACAGGCATAGGATATAGCGGTCCTAATGGCATGGCATACTTTGAGGATGACGGTAGATTGGTAAGTTCTGCAAGCACTGTAGGTTTCCTAACTACTTCTAACTTCGTTATGACAACAGATGCTGCTGGCATACCCAAGTGGTCAGATTCAATTGATGGAGGATTCTTCTAATGGCAAAACCAAATAGCAGAGTAACATTACAAGATTATGTTTTCAGACAATTAGGTGCTCCTATTCTGGAAATTAATGTTGCCGATGAGCAATTCGATGATCTTTTAGATGACTCCCTCCAATACTTTTATGAGCGTCATTTTGATGGTGTAGAAAAAGTTTTACTTAAGTACAAAATTACCTCTGATGATATCAAAGAAGGTAGAGCAAGAGGTAATGGATTTAGTACTGGTATAACAACTACTACAGGAGGAACTGATTCATTTGAAGAAAATTCAAATTTTATAACTGTTCCTGATTCTGTTATTGGTATAGAAAGAGTACATCAATTTGATAACAATGCCATTAGTAGTGGTATGTTTAATATCAAATATCAATTATTCCTTAATGATATTGCATTTAATTTAGGGTACAATGGTCTCTTAAATTATTCAATGACCAAAACATATCTTGAAGATATTAATTTCTTATTATCAACTACACCACAGATTAGATATAATAAACGAAATAATAAATTATACATAGATTGTGACTGGGCATCAATAACAGAAAATACTATTATTCTTATTGAATGTTATAGGATCATGGATCCAGCGAATTATGCCTCAGTTTACAATGATATGTTCTTGAAAAGATATCTCACAGCAAAAGTTAAAAAACAATGGGGTCAAAATTTAATTAAGTTCCAAGGAGTTAAATTGCCAGGTGGAATTGAATTAAATGGTAGACAAATTTATGAAGATGCAGATTTTGAGATTAGAGATATTGAAGAGAAGATGCAAGATACATACGAAATGCCAGTCCTTGATATGATAGGGTAATGCCAGTCAATCCGTTTTTCCAACATGGTTCTCCTGATGAGCAACGATTAGTTCAACAACTAGTCGATGAACAGATATCTATGTTTGGAATAGATTGTTTTTATATTCCAAGAAAACAAATTCTTACTGATGATATTTTAGGTGAGGTTCAATCATCTAAATTCAATGACAATTATCTAATTGAGGCATACCTCAATAACTATGAGGGATATGCTAAGGGTAGTGATATCATGTCTAAGTTTGGTATCAACTTACAAAATGAAATTACACTAACAATTTCCAGAGAAAGGTTTGAAGATTTTATTGCACCATTTCAATTTAACTCTACAAACTTACAAGGTGCATTAGATGGAGATATAGATTTTGGTACAAGACCTAAAGAAGGTGATTTAATATTTTTTCCTTTAGGAGAAAGGTTGTTTGAGATTAAACATGTAGAACATGAGAGTCCATTCTTCCAATTAGGTAAGAACTATACTTATGAACTTCAATGTGAACTCTATCAACTTCAAGACGATATTATCGACACCAATGTTGCTCAGATTGATAGCAGATTAAGTGAAGAGGGATATATTACAACAGTATCTTTAGCGGGTATTGGATCTACTGCTAAGGCATCTGTCGATACCTTTGGTTTGATTGGTGCAATGCAACAAATTATATTAAATGATGATGGATCTGGATATACTAGTGAACCTGCTGTAACTGTTGAAGCTTCTCCTGCAGGTGTTACAACATCATTTGGTAGTGCTATTGCAATTACTACATCTTTAGGAAATTTAAACGCAGTTAAGACGGTAGCAATTACTAATACAGGTTTTGCATATACTGAACCACCTGCTATTGGATTTGGAACACCAGGCGTAGGTGCTGCTGCCACAAGTTCATTGACCAATACTGGTATTGCATCTATTAGAATTACATCGCAAGGTAATAATTATGTTGCACCTCCAACCATAACTATTCAGCATCCACAATTCGTAGACAAACAATATGAATTTACTGGAGTTGTTACTGCTGGAACATCGGTAATTAGTGGTATTAACACTATGGCAAATATTGCTATCGGTCATACTGTTAATATTAAAAACTTTGGTGCTGTAACATTATCTGGTGGTGCAGTTATTACATCAATTGGAACATCCAGTGTTGGTATTGGAACATCCTTTGGAGGAACTGGTTCTGTCAATACAACATTGATAGGAACTGGTGCCATGGTTGGACTTAAAGCAGGTCAAGTTCAAGCAACTGCTATTTCTGTTATTGAAGATAATGCGATGTTTAGAATTTATCTAACAAATGCTGGTTCTGGATATGAGGCAAAACCAACCATCTCAATTAGTGCTCCTCTAAGCACAGGTATTGGTACATATCACATTAATGAGAGAGTGGTTGGATCCCAGTCAGGCACTGAAGCAAGAGTTAAATCTTGGAATCAACCTGAGAGAAAACTTGAGGTATCGATAAATACTGGTAATTTCAGACCTGGTGAATTTATTACTGGTACTGCATCGTCTGCTAGATATCAAGTGTTTAGTTATGACAATGATCTTAGTGATCAAGCTGCTGGTAGTGAATTCTTTATGAACGACGAGTTTGAGGTAGAAGCAGATAAGCTTCTTGATTTTACTGAATCTAATCCCTTTGGAACAATCTGATGTTAGGAACTTATTTTTATCACGAAATTTTACGCAAAACTGTAATTGCATTTGGTACATTATTTAATGATATCTACATTCGCCATGATGACCGACAAGGTGGCACTCTTAGTGAAACTAAAGTTCCTTTGATTTATGGTCCTAAGCAAAAGTTTTTAGCAAAATTACAACAACAAGAAGAGTTAACAAAAGCAGTTGCGATTACTCTTCCTAGAATGTCATTTGAGATGTCCTCAATGTCATATGACTCTAGTAGAAAGGCAAGTATTACTAGAACATTTAAAGCAGTTGACGGAGAGAACAGACCAAAAAAAGTATATCTTCCAGTTCCCTACAATATTGGATTTGAACTTAATGTAATGACTAAATTGAATGATGATGCATTACAAATCGTAGAACAAATTCTACCATTTTTCCAACCAGCATATAATGTCACAATTGATTTGGTAAATTCTATTGGAGAAAAAAGAGATATTCCTATTGTATTAGAAAATATTAGTTTTACTGACGAGTATGAAGGTGACTTTACAACTAGAAGAGTTTTGATGTACACCTTTAATTTTATTGCAAAGACTTATCTCTTCGGTCCTGTTGCTGAGAGCACTGATGGTCTTATTAAGAAGGCACAGGTGGACTACTATGCAAATACTGATATCCAAACTGCTAAGAGAGAAATGAGGTACACTGTAACTCCTGATCCTATTGATGCAGGTCCTGAGGACGATTTTGGATTTACAGAGAATACGCAGATGTTTGGTGATGGTAAGAGATACAGTCCTACTAGACAGGAGGATGTATAATGTCTAAAGAAATAGATAAAGCGTTAGATGTTGAAGTCTCAACAATTCCTGAAGGTGGAGGCACTAAACGAAAAGATCAACTAAGTAAAGTTGACATAGATAAAGACTATGAATATTCTCGTGCTCAACTCTATTCTTTAATAGAAAAAGGACAGGAGGTATTAAACGGTGTAATGGATGTTGCTGACTCATCTGGATCTCCTAGAGCATATGAAGTTGCGGGTCAAGTCTTAAAGTCTACTGCTGACATAGCAGATAAACTTATGGATCTACAGAAAAAGGTTAAAGAGATTGATGAGACAAAAAATAAAACTACAAACAATGTTACAAACAATGCAATATTTACTGGTAGCACTGCAGAGTTACAAAAATTATTAAAACAAGGTTTGCTAGACAATAAATAACATCGAGTTATTCTAGACATCATGCCAGAAAATACCAAGCAAGACCCTAAGGTGGAAAAGAAAGGGTTGCTTCAAAAAGCAAAAGATGCTATACTACCAGATGCAGATGAACAAGCTGCGATCATCTCAACAATGGTCAGAATTGGCGTGTTGGTTTGGTCGGGTGGCATACTGACTCTTAATTATGTTACCGTACCAGGATTAGAACAACAAAAAATCGATCCAACTTTCATAGCTTCGGTTTTTACTGGGGTTTTAGCTAGCTTCGGAATTCAGACCGCCTCTAAAAAAGGAGATGGTACAATGAAAATGAACGGTAACGGCAACGGATCAGTAGGTAAAAACGGTGGTCCTACACAAACCATTGTTATTGAACAAGCACCACTAAAAATTGTTGCTGAGTCACCTAAAAATAATGAATCTTACAAACTTTAATTCATGCAAAAACTAATTAATGTACTTGCTGTTGCGTCTTTCGCTGTATCTGGTGCCGTTGTCGCTAGTGGCGTATATGTATATGTCAACCGTGGTGCCATCATTGATGAAATTAAATCACAGGCTCTGGGAGGTCTTACGGGGTCTCTTGGGGTAGGTGGAGGTCTACCTGCTCTGCCTACTGGTGGTGCTCCTACTAAAATTACACCAGCACAGGTTATTCCTGTCCCTTCTAGTCCTGCACCCATCAAGTTCTGATGTTCTCTTGTAATCCCGTCTATCCACCCGTAACTGGGTGGTTAGAGGTTGGGTTATCTAAGGAAGTTGTAAACTACCTTTGGTCAAGAATTGATAAAGCACAAGGTTCTGCTAAAGGAAATTTAGCAGGACATATTTCTTCAAGCTTAGATTTAGTAGATGAGAATAGATATTTTGAAGATATATTATTAGGTTGCGTTCAAAACTATACGCAACAATTTCCATATACCCCAAAGAAACTCAATCACATGAAGATTGAAGGATTAAAACTTAATGGGTTTTGGGTTAATTATCAAAAAGAACATGAGTTCAATCCTTCACATGATCATGGTGGAGTTTTTTCTTTTGTGGTATGGATGAAAATCCCTACTATATCTAAGGATCAGAACAATAAAGATTTTTTACGAGATGTCAACAATTCTGTAGCAAGTGACTTTGAGATGTCATACATAGATACATCTGGTGTAATTACATCCTACATTTATAAGATGAATCCAGATATGGAGGGCAACATGTTATTCTTCCCTTCGTCCTTTAGACACGGAGTCTATCCTTTCTATGATTGTAATGAGGATAGAATCTCAATTTCAGGAAACCTATACTATACTTAAAGTATGTTATCAACTCAATATCGTCTCAGACTAGAATCAATATGTAAAGATATTGCCTCTGGATCTGAAGTTACTTTAGAAGACATGATCTGGGCAAATAAGTTAGCAAAGGCAAATACTAGTGCCAGAGGCATGTTAAACACAGCAAGAAGATTGTCTACAAATCCTGACGATTCTTTTCTTAACGGGTTGAATATTGGTGACCCCGATTCAACCAACCATAAAAGGGGTTTCGGTTCTCCTGAAGATATAGTAGACTGGTTTCATCAGGAGAGATCGGATGACTGGAGACAACGCGATTAACTTTCCTAAGAGAGTTACTATTAATGGTCAGACCAAATATCAATGTCCACACTGTGATCATTTATCTGATACACTGTATGGATTAATGAAAGGTCACCTAAAGTATTTCTGCAATCATGTTCACCGTTGAATTTCACAAAAGTTTCTGTAGAGAGTGGGGATGGTCTAAACAAAAAATATTGTCTATGGTTCCCTTTGAGGATAAAACTTTAAAAGACCACCACATATCATTTACAGATTATTTTAAACAAGATATTCCTGAATATAGTTCATTGTTCATGTCTATAGTTAGGGATGCCTTGGAAGAGTTTGCATATAAATCAGAATACAAATTTAATGATGTAACAGCACTTTGGTGTCAAAGATATAATAACGGAGATTATTTTCAACCACATGATCATGGTGGGATAGGATACTCATGTGTTTTTTACGCAGAGTATGATCAGAAGGAACATGGAAGTACAACATTCTTCGCACCATTCCAAAGTGCTGATGGTCACAGGAAATCATATAGTCCTACAGTAGGAGAGGGAGAGTTATTAATATTCCCTGCAAATGTCATGCATATGGCACCTCCTAATTACAGTAATAAACATAGAACTATTTTCTCTTTTAATTTAATATAAATATCTCTATCTGGTATTTTGTGAATAGATGGATAGTATCTACGAAAAAGCACAATCTCTTAGAGAGGGTAAGAAAAGAGGTCTTTGGGACAATATTCATGCTAAGCGTAAGCGTGGAGAGCGTCCTGCTAAACCTGGTGAGAAAGACTATCCTAAAACTCTCAATGTAGAGGCAAAGGTAGATGAAAAGTTACCTGATTATAAGAGAGCAACTGCTAGAGATAAGAGATATGGCAATCCACATGGATCACATGAATTAGGTGGTGGTATCAGAAAG
>CESQ01210365.1_pt1 | contig 25755 bp, 25 predicted proteins | sample 361401 | NCBI WGS metagenome assembly CESQ01 (sample SAMEA2622119, study PRJEB7988) | marine metagenome | isolation source: saline water (ENVO:00002010), including | reverse complement strand
ATTTTTTGTATTCCGAACTCTTTGAAATGTGCAGTCATGTCTGCTATCTCTTTGTTGAATCCGGGCAATACCATAAAACGTGCAATAAATTGTTTGGGTTGTATTTGTCCTATATCCCAACCTTCTTTATCTTTAGGTATGTTACTGTTCCACTCTCTTCTAAACGTTTCCAACTGTAATGCTTTTTCAGTAAAGTCTTTTATCTTAGGTGTAATATGTTCAAAGTGTAGACTGTATGTGATGTTGTCCACTAGTTCATACATCTTGTACATATATTCAATTGTTCTACTGCCGTTCGTACACACAGATATTTGATATTTTTTATCTTGTAGATATTCTAGTAATTGCATGAAGTCAGGATTCAGTGTTGGCTCTCCACCAGTTAAACTCCAGTGAATGTTTGTTCCATACCTCGCAACAATCTTATCTACAAAAATTTTCATTTTTTCAAAAGGCACGTGCTTTGAATAGTTGTCATGTATAAAGTCAGCACAATAAGAACAGGCAAAGTTGCATCTCTTTCCGATGTACCAGTCGATCATCATTGTCTTGAGTTTGTTGTGTTTGTATTTTGTTGCAACTAGTTTAGACATTCTCACCTCTGTATTCTGGTATATTAACTTCTCCCTCACTCCACAATCTATCAAACTTTTTATCTTTGTCCCAATACTTGTTTTGATTACAGTTATTTGCACAAACTATCGGATCACAAGTATTCCATTTAGTCATTAGCATATCCCACCACGGGTCTTCCATTATGTCCAGCAACGAACGTTCATTTAAGTTATTATTAAAGCCGGCAAAGAAAGGCAAAGAATCAGATTTGTGTCCTGGTTTTGTATTGATCAAGTATTCATCAATCACTTGCCATGAGTGAAAGAAACAACAAGGCAATACTTTGAACTCATGTGTGATATACATCATATTTTTCTTCATTACTTTACAAGCAATTTCTTTTGCCTGTACTGTGGTTGCATTGTATCTAATTTTTTCTTTTGGTGTTACTGACGGAGCATCAGGAACTTTATCACCCATTCCCTCATTTCTGGCATATGAACTATCTTTTGGATCATAATGTCTTACAGAAGGTTCTGATATAAAGGTCATGAATCCCATTTGCTTGGCTAGTGCTTCTGCTTGATCTACTTGATGCTCGTTGTGTTTAAAAATAATGTACTTCCATTCTGCTATTCCACCTGCATTGATATAAGTTTTTGCATTTTCCATTATTTTGTCAAAGTCTGTTCGTATTCTGTATAGAGGATTAGTATCTTTTAATCCATCAACACTGAAAGTGACCTGCATTTTTTTAGTGTGTTCATCTGGACCTGAGTTGTGACTGATTCTTCCTAACTCACGCCATACTTCTTTTGATCTGAGAGATCCGTTTGTATCTATTGTAACACTCTTAAATCCTGCGTCTGCACACAACCTAAATATTTCCACTGCTTCGGGATTCATCATCGGATCTCCACCTACGCCTGCCATGTATAAAACCACTTTGGATGGATCTGGAATCTGAGACACAAAACTTTCCATTTGTTTTAGTGTTAAATGCCCTTTTCTAAATCCAGGTCTTTCTTGATCTGTTCCTAGCAACTGCCTGATACACAGAGGACATCTTGCGTTGCAATGACTAGAAAGTTCTATCTCAAACTTTTTGACATCTTTTAAATTTTGCCAATGATTAGACATCGAATACCTCCTTGAGATGAGGGAATACTTTTAATACATCTTGGTTTCTTTTTACATCTAATACCTTTGTGTATTCTATTAGTTCTTCTCTAGATCCTGCTGTTGGTTTTTCTGTGCTTCTTAATGTTTTTTGCAACACTCTAACCATATCTGTTGACTCTTCGTTTAGGTGTGCGTCTTGTAATGTGCCAACCAAAGGTTCTAAATCTTTGATTGCTTGTTCTCTCAAATGCATTGGTACGTGTTCTATTCTCATTAGATTAGGATTAGTAACAGGATCCATTCTCCATCTTAAACTTGTTAAATCATTTTTTACTGTGTATCTGTTGAACCACTCTATTAGTCTGTGCATAGTACAAGAGTTATATGCCATCACAGAACTTGTTACCCATTGCCTCCAGTGTTTGCCCAATCCTTTTGTGAGCAATAAATTCTTTTCGATGTTTTCCCATCTGCTGTTGTGTCTGATATATTCGTTTTCTTCACGATAAGCATCTATGGATATGCCTATCCATCCGCTTTTGAATTGATTCCATAACTCAATATGTCTTTCTCTTAAACTGTGAATATTAGTGTGAACGTGTATATGAATATGTTTGTTATGTCCGGATGCAACAACTTTCTCTAAAACTTTCCATAACTCTTTATCCACTGTTGGCTCGCCACCGTGTATTTCAATGTATTTGATATCTGGTAGTGTTTCAAACAACTGGTCTTTGAAAAAATTATTGTTGCCCAAATATCCAAATGACTTGTTATCTCTTAATGCTACCTCTGTTTGTATCTTGTATTGTTCCGGCAAATCATCTTTGTATTGAGCAAACTCTTCTCTGATTTTACTGCTGGTTTGAGGAATACACATTCTACAGGCTTGATTACAAATACTGCTGAATCTTAATTCCCACCATGTAGGCAATGTTTTCATATACCCATCATTTTTATCTGCTTCTTCGACTAGGTGTTTATTGTCCTCGTAGTTCATATCAATAAACGATTGTCTTTTACTATGAGCACCCATGGCATCTTCTTGATAGCAGGTTTCACAGAATTCGATATATTCTCCGTTTATTTTTTTCTTTCTAAAATCACGCATGAACTCACTGTTCCAAATATCTTTGATATTATCTTTTGTGAGATTTAAAAAGTCACCACCCGGCTCCATTAAGTTTTTAACGTTCCTGTCCTTTTTAATCGGCTTCATACCCATTACTTGACTGCAAGGTTTTATTTGTCCGTTGGGTCTTGTGTTCAACGTCATAAACGGTAGCATACAAAACTTTGGATTTTTCTTATAATCTTTCATTACTTGCTTTCCTTTATAACATCTGCCATTCGATGGTTTTCTTGTGCATGGCCTCTTTCGTCTTCTCTAACAGCAACCACAACATCTCGCAATTTGGCATCACTTCTTAATCCGTAATAATCCTTTGCAATTTGCGGAGCATTGATATTTTCTATTTTTCCTAAATCGATGGCTTTTAGATATGACGTATAACTTATTACCGCTTGTTCCTCAAAATATCCAACCATTCTATGTGCCACCTTAGGAAAAAATATGTATAAGAACATATAGAAATGCCAGAATAAAAATTGTGAAGTAATAATCATCCAACGTTCAAACCAATTAGGTCTTGCAATTTCAATGAATATCATTAGATGCATACGCTCATTCTCTGCTTCTTCCAACAATGTTCTTATCCAACCCCTATCATCTGGTTTCATTTTACGTAAACTTCGTAAATGGTTCCACATACCTGCTACCATGCCAGGCACACCTGCAACAGTTTCTAAAACCACTGCCCTATGCCCGTAACGTTTAGCAAAGAATGTGTCTGCCAACCATCTCAAACGCATTGTAAACCACAATGCACATCTGTCACCAAAGTCTATAGGTCTTCTGTGCTTCATTAATATAATCCTTTAGGTAAATCATACCATACTTTCATGCTTTCATATAATTCTGGACAAGTTTTTTTCCAATCGGTTCCTCGTATTTCGTCTAACTTGTCTAGATAATGAAGAGAATTACTTCTCCATTTTATTAATTCTTGTTCTTCGTATTTTGTTGAATACATAAATGTTTCAAACCTATCTAATATTTTTTTAGCATGATTAATTTTTTGTTCCCACGTGGCATTGTTGCTATCGCCATATTCTTTTTGCCAGTCTGTACTATTCCATTTTTGTTTGTATTCTTTAAATCTTTGTATCAATTTTTGTTTAAATGAATCTTCTAAAATATTAACATTCAAATAAGCAGGTCTATGTACTGGGTGTGGAGTCATTACAGGTGTTTCTTCCCATGGACCTACTCTACTATAATTGTTTGTTAGTAGATATTCTATAAATTCTGGCAACTGCCATATGTTTAGTATCTGTATGGTACTTGTTATATGTAAATCAAATCTTCCTTCTGCTTGGGTAAACTTTTTAAAGTTTTCTTCTATCTTCCACCACTTGCTTGGAAATCTAATCAAGTTGTTCACTTCGCCAATGCCGTCTATACTAACTCCCATGATCACAAGTTTAAAATGTTTCCATATGTTCCACGCTCTTTGAGGTATGTTAGTAATATTACTGTTGTATTCTAACACTAACTTGTCTGCAACACCTACGTCTATACACTTTTGTAAGAAATCATAGTGTGCATCAATCATCAATGGTTCACCGCCTACTATGTATATTCTTCTAAATTGTTTGATATGTGCATAAATTTGTTTCCATAAGTTTGGATCATCGCTCCATTCAAATATATTTTTGGCAGGCTCTAATTTATTCTTTTTATTTTTTACAAGATCTATTTTTTCTCCACTATCCCAAAAGTTTTTATATCCCCAAATCTTATTGTAATCATCATACCACTGGTTACTGTCTGTTGGCGAACACATAACGCATTTTAAATTACATAAGTTTCCAAAACGTATATCAAAGAACGTTACAGGAAAGTCTTTGTTGCTGATTGATCCATCTTCTTTGGTTAATGCTTTTGCTTTTTCATAACTTGCATATGATTCTGGTTCTGTTATATCCGCTAGTATGTTCCTTTCATAAATGTTCCTTGATTTCATTCCGCTTTTAAATTCTCTTTCACATCTAATACAAGGTTCTGGCCAATTACCTTTTAACATTTCTGAACGAACATTTTTCATCATTTTACTATTAACAACATCATTCCATTGTGCAGAACTAATATGAGAATTGCTTCCGTCTTTGTCTTGTACCGTGCCTCTGCTTTCACTGGCCGCACTATGACAACAAACCCTGTAAGCACCGTTTCCTTTTATACTAACGTGAGTCCAAGGCAACGGACAAAAACTATCAGGTGCTCCTTTGTTTTTGTTTATGTTTGTTCTAAATGTGTTTTCTATTTTTGCCATATCTCTGCTATTTCTGGTAGTGCTTTTCTCCAATTAGTTTTTCTTGCAAGATCTAAGTCTTCCAAATACTCATAAAACGTATCACCTAGTTCTTCCCAATAATCTTTTTCAATCATTACATTGAGATAAAATTGTTGGTTTGGTATATTACAAGTTTTAAATTTTTCTATAACTTTTGCTTTGAAATCCCATGGCAAATTTTCTAATGCCATATGTCTAGGTGTTTGCACCCAATCTGCTAGTCTAAAATCTATGTTCTTCCATCTTTCTGTGCAATACTTGTATGTTTCTGGTAAGTGCCAAATGTTTGTGTTGTATGCTGTCCAGTTGAAGTACGTTTCAAATCCTTCCGAATATTTTTTATTTTCTGTTAGTTTCTCGTCTTTCCAATAATCAATTCGAGGATCAAATGTAACTTGCGTATTTAGATAATCCAAATGTTTTTCTACCGTTGCCCATTTAGTTGGAAACCTCAATAGTTCAGCAACTTTGTGTGTTGCATCTAAACTGATCCCTAATGTACATCTACGAAATGCTTTTAACCAGTCTACTTTTTGTTTATCTAGCAGTGTTCCGTTTGTTACATAATACAACTCAATGTGTGTTTTATTGTTTTCGTATAACCATTTAAGCAATTGGTTGTGTTCTTTACTTGCTAATGGCTCACCGCCTAAGAAAGATAATTTTGTTATTTGATCTGCATTATCTTTTATGTACGTCCAAATGTCTCCATCTTTATCAATAAAATCTTTGTGAGGTCTTTTGCTTGATGTGTTTTCGTATTTGTTTAACATCGCTTTATCTTCAAACCATTTTGAACTATTACCAGTCCAACAATGTACACATTTTAAATTACAAATATTTCCGACTCTTACGTCAATGTGTGTAGGTGCAAAGTCTACACTACCATCTTCGTTTGTTTTATTCTTCCAATAATCCATATCGAACTTAACGTGTTCGTTGGTGTCTTGCCTTTTGCTTTTTGTTGCTTTTAATTCTTCTTGCACGTAACATTTTTGACAGTTAGAATTCTTTACACCGTTCAACATATCTAATCTTAACTTTTTGTAGAAGGTGCTGTTCCATGCTTCATCAGTTGTCATGTGATTCAAGTTAGGATTTAATCTGTTAGGCGAACTTCTACCGCACGGTCGTATTGTTCCCCAGGTATTCATACCCAAAGATGTCCATGCCAATGCACAGGCTACGCCGTTATCTTTTTTCATTTTATTAATTTCCTTAATAGCGGTCTCACTCCTACAGGATGTTTTCCGTCCCATGCAAGATGTATCGCTTTTGTTGGTGTTAAATTATATTCTTCGCATATTTTTTTGTATGCTTCTCCGTATTTGTTCTGCCAAAAGTCTGCTCCGAACCTGTCTATAAATTTTGTACCCATCCACACTAAAATTTGACTGTTCATTGCAAAATCGTTGATGATTGAAACTGGACCGGTCCATCTTTCACGACAGTAACGCACTCCAATTCTGTTTGCTCCTAGACCTAATGACTTGCTTAGACTAAAAGCAATACTTTTTATACTTGGCTCGCTAATAGAAAACTGTATATCTCTACAAGCACCGTACCAACAAGCATCAATATGGACCTTAACATTTCTTTTGTTACAAATATCTATAATTTTTTTCATATCAGGGTGTATGTCTCCGTAATATGGAAAAGGCATACTAACAATTAGGTTATCTCCTTCTGCAAGTTCTTCTGGTTTCTTAACTGTTAAATTATCTCCGTATAATCTCCAATGATACCTGTACTCGTTTTCTAATACAACACACTTCCTTGTTTGCCATAGATCATCTAAGAATTGTGTTACACCTAAAATTACGTCTCTATCCTTGAACTGATCAAAACCGTCTATTTTGTTAAGTTTGCTTGATATCAACCAATTGTGAAACTTATTTTTGAAGTCTTCTATTAGTTTTTCTGGCTCTGATGCAAAGTTTTCTCCTGAAGTTAATATTTCTTGAATATAATTGTGTACTTCAGAATCGTACATACTTTGTGGTCTTGTATATTGTAATAGTTCTCTCATTATAAATTATGCCTCTTTACAAATTCTTTAGGTAACCATTCTTTTGATGGCATTAAAGGATCATCTAATTCATCATCATCATTAATATCCCATCTTTCACTTTTGATTATGTAGAATCTTATACCTATGTCTTTGGCCATTTGCCTTGCTTGTTGTACTTGATGTTGATTAAATTTAAAAACAATAAACTGCCATTCATTTAAACGCATACCATACTCCGCACCTATCTTCATTGCTGTTATAGAGTCATCAAATTTTGCAAACTTTCTGTACATATGTGCTGTATCTTTTAATCCATCAACTCCAAACACCACACGATCTCTTTCTGGGTCCAACATACTGTATAATTCTCTCCACCATTTCTCTGTTTTGCCTGATCCGTTTGTGTGCAACCATATTTCTTGTCCTTCTGATTTTTTTGAATGTTTTTTGATGTATCTTATAATATCTAAAAAATGAGGATTGTATATTGCATCACCAACTGATCCGCAAAGATTGTAGTTTCTAAATCTTAAACCATCACCAACAATTTTTTTAAAGTCTTCCACGGTTAATTCGTCTTTTAATACTTCTCTCCTTTGTCCTTGATTAGGTCCGTGTGTTATGAACCTAGAACATTTTGGGCAACCTAATCTACATCTATGAGTCATATCTATTTGTAACTTACGAGATCCTGCAAACTTACCATGCACATACGGACTCACAGTTTTTTCTGCATTTGTTTTTTTACTATATCCAAACCCTTCCTCTTCTTTACTTGCCGTAACAGTCGTTGGATCTGCTGTATAACATTTTTTAATACATCTTTTTGGTAACTTTTTTAAATCTTCTTCGTTAAGCACAGGTTTTTCTAATGCCGCAAAAAACTTTTTATAGATGTCTGTTTCAAACACACTGCCTATCGAGTCATGATTGTTTAAATTAGTCTGAGGATCACGCAACCATTTAACATGATGTATTGGCCATTCGTTATCTCCTCTACCACCTTCCCACTCTGGAGCATTAGACTCCCATCCGTGATCAGTAAAGTAACAACAAGGTCTTACAAACTTGTCATGAGTGATATAATACGGCCTACCTCTCATACACTTTGGTGCCCAAACTTTATCTTTATCAAACTTTGGCTCAGTTTTCATCTTTTAACCTTATCTCGTCTAAACACAATTCGCTGATGTTGACATTTTTTGGTTGATTGATCAGCCATTCAACTGTGTTAGCAACGTACTCTAAATTTAATTTTGGTATAGCAGGATGTTTTTTATCTTCAACAGGTGTATGCATCCACCCAGGTGACAAATATGTAACTTTAAACCCACTGAAATTATCTCCAGCAACCATTTGACTCAATCCTCTACAATAAGATCTTAATGCTTTCTTCTCTCCAGGATACAACCAAGTACTTGCTTTAACCGGTGTGTCTGCACTTGAACCTATTGCAATAATATAACCTTCGTGTTCGTTTTCTTTCCAACGTTTTGCAACCTCTTGTACCAAAGATGTTTGGTGAAACTTCCATAACGAACTTACACTTATAAAAACATCATACTCCAAACTCATTTCTCCAATGGTTCGCTGATTTTTAAGTTGGCACAGATCCATTTTAAGTCCTGTTGTCCTACTAACGAACGTTGCATCTGGCCATTTTTTATATAATGCACTGCTTAATCCGTATTCTTGATTTCCTGCTATTAGTATTTTCTTACTCATTCAACAACCTCGCAAATTCTGGAACTACTTTTCTAAAATCTTCTCCTCTTTTTTTGTCTAGTTTATTTGTATAATCTCTAAAGGCCACTTTTTGCTCGTCCCATAAATCTTCACTAAAAGTATATTTGACAAGATAATCCCAATTTTGTTGTTGTCTCATGGTTGGTGCATTTACTAAACGTTCTGCTACAATGTCTTTTGCCCATTTAGGTAATGCTGTACAACCAATGTACTGAGGATGTAAACAATGTGTATGATTAATCCATGCTGTATTGTCAAATTTATCAACGTAATACTTGTTCATCATTTCTGCCCACCATTGTGTAATATTTGGCACATCTAAAACATTCATTAAAGTTATAGTTGGTCGTGTTCCGACAATTACGTTCATTTCGTTGCTTAACATCATCAAAGTTTTAACCACTTTTTCTACCTGTTCCCATTTTGTTGGATGTCTTTGATATTCTATTACAGGACCTACACCGTCTATACTTGTTGCAAACTCTACTTTTTTAAACTTACTCCAAAGATTTATTAACTTGTTAGATGGCATCACTGTACAGTTTGTAGAATAGTTTAAATATACGTCTTTTGCTCTTCCCATATCAACTAACTTTTCTAATATTTGTCTATATTCAGGTACTAGGAATGGTTCTCCTCCTGTCATTTTTAAATGTCTTAAATGAGGTAACGCAAAATCTAATTTTTCAATATCAATTACATTATCTTTATTGCTGGTTGATACAACCTCATCTATTTGCTTGTCAGTAATACTGTGAGCAGGATACTTTGATCCAATTACATATCTTTTTACTTCCTTCCAATCTTTAAACCAATTAGTACTATAATAAGGACCACACATTCTACAACTTAGATTACAACGATTACTGAAACTTAATTCTAGCCATGTAATTTTTGGGTGATCTTTTTCTAAATCTTCATGCAAATATCCTATATCACCTATGGTTCTATTATAATTTTGTCTCAAACTTAATTTTTTGCCGCCATCTTCTTCTTGCCAACACTTAACACATCCAGGATTTCTAATACCGTTTGCAAGATCATTACGTAACTTGCTTTGATGCTCTCCTAAAAATACTTCTTGGAGAGATTTTTCTCCTTTAATATTATTACGTACACCTTTTGGCATAACAAATCTACAACAAGGTTTGATGTTTCCATCAGGACCTATAAACTGATGGTTCCAAGGCATTGTACAAAATGTATCCATTCTCGCCATTACAATAATCCTTTGAATATTGGGAATACTTTTAAGAATTTGTCATCCCAATTACGTTGTTTGTTTAAAAGATTGATCCATTCCTGTGTTTGTGGGAATCTTTCATTCCAATCTTCTGCCATCATGAAATTAATAACACCCTGAAATCTTTTCTTACCATACACAGCACCCATAAATTCTTCTTTTGTTATACCTGCTTCTTTTACTCCTGTAAAGTGTTGCCAATTTTCATCAATCCATGGGTAAAATTCTTTTTCATATTTGTCTTTTATCTGTTGTTTTACATTTTGAGGTAAAACTTTAACATTTAATTGAGGAGGCCAGTAAGCAAAGTGCATATTAATACCACCAGCACCTAAAGGCCATTTGTTTATTTTTTTAAATCTCTGATCTACCTTCCATTGTGTAAGTTCTGGCAAGTACGCAACGTTCAATGCCATAATAGTTGTTGCAGTTGTTATTTCATGACGAGGATGTGTGCCATCTAATATGTGAAATACTTCTTCTTGTCTTTTCCACTGAGATGGATATCTAATATAATCATTTTGTTCACCTAATGCATCAATCGAATAGTGGAATCTCACTCTTTTAAATTCATCCCATAGGTCAAACAAGTCATCTCTCCATTCTACAGCATTAGAATTGTATCTTAATTCAATGTTTTTTGCATGACCACGTTTGATACATTCTTCTAATAGTTCGTAGTGTTCGTCGATGATTAATGCTTCTCCTCCGGCAAAATACAATTGATACATATTGGGTATTTGATCCATCAAGTCTGCCCAAAACTTAGGATTGTTCTTGTGCCAATTATAACTAGCGCCAAAGTCCTTGCCTTTGTTATTCCAAGAAGCAGTTGATTTTAATTTTTCATTTTTTATTTGCGGGTGCATTTGTTGCCACTCTTTTATCCATCCAGATGAATCATGTGGAGAACACATTACACACGCCAATTGACATTTACTTCCTAAACGTAAATCGATATATCTAATTTTTACAGGTACAGATCCGTCTTCTTTAGTCTGCCCTATCATGTCGTCTAGTGTAAATCTGTTTAACCAATATTCTGTTTCCCAATTTCTTTTGCTGTAATGGCCTGCATCTTCTTCTTTGTAACATTTTAAACACGGTGCTGGTTTTTCTCCTCGCAACATCATTTTACGTACATTACGCATATAAGATGAATTCCATGCTTCTTCTAATGTTGTTGTGTTAAAATTTGCTGGTACTCCGTCTTCTCTTTTAACAACACCTACTTGTCCACCACCTATTTTTTTATTCGAATCCGGGTCTTGAACCGAACTTGCGTTTGACGTACAACAAGTTCTCATACTGCCGTCTGGCCTACTGCTTAAATGCATCCATGGTAATGCACAAAAAGTATTTGATGGCAATTTAAATTTACTTCGTTCGTCACTCATATTGAGACCCCACTACATCAAATTGTTTTGTACATTTCATTGCACACACTTTTATTCTTCCGTTGTTGCAACCTTGCTTATTCCAACTTGCGGCAATATCATCCATTATTCCTGTCGCAAAAACTCCTTCTAAGCCATACTTGGTTGCTTTTAATTTTTCTTTTCCGCCTGCTCTATCAATGTAGTGCCATATCTGTTCTACCTTAGGATCTTTATGCCACCATTTATACATTCTACCCGCTGTCCAACAACAAGGCATAATAATACCTTCTGCACTCAAATATATACTTCCTGTTTTTGCTACTCTGCAGGCAATTTCCGCAACGTCATAAAACTTATCCATACTGCCGTATTTTTCCACTAAACTATTATGTTTTTTTAGTGCTGGATTTTTTAATGCTTCACTACTTGGCTCTTTTAACAGTTGCGTTTTTTTACCTTTTCTGTTTTGTCCTTGGTGACTTTCCTTTTTCTCAGATGTGTGTCCTGTAATAAATCTTGAACTTTTTTTAACAACAAATTCTTCAACTCCCCACTGCTCTGCTAAGGCACGTGCTTCTTCAACTTGATGTTCATTGAAATCAAACACAAGAAAATCCCATCTTGCTCTGCCGCCACCTTCAATAAATGCATGGAATGATCTTTCAACTATTTTCCACTGCACATTTTGCCTGTATAAATGATTTGTATCCTCTAATCCGTCTACTGAAAATATTACTCTACCGTTTTGTCCTAAAGTTTGTGCTAAAGTATACCACCAAAAGTCATCTTTGGCTCCGGCATTTGTGTTCATGCTCAACCACATATCAGGATTATGCTCTCTAAAATATTGTAAAACTTCTAATGTGTCTCTGGCAACAATAGGATCACCATGGTTTCCACATAATTGCATGGCTTTAAGTTGTTTAATAAATTTTGGTTTGAATATGCCTTTTATATCGTCTAGTGTTAGTTCGTCTAACACTCCATTACACCCTAGATGAGGATTGATTGCTCCGCCGTTTATGTTACGATCGCACATTGTACAAGCGGCCTGGCATTTCTGCGTGATTTCTAGATGGATCTGACGAATGTCTTCTAATTTATACATATAATTTCCAAGTTATTATAATCTAACCCTAGCGGATTTAAGATTCTTTTACTCGTGTGTATTTATTCGTCCAATAGCAGTGATACTGTTGTACCTGGTCCTTTCTTCGAAGGAAGGTCTCCGTGTTTGCCAATGTAATCTTCTAGTATGGCCTTATACCATGCTTGACTATTGTGATGTGCCTTTTTATTATATTTGTGTAGGTTATCACTAGTAGCATCAAAGGTTGCTAATGCTCTAGCACTCTCTTTTTGTAATTCTCTCAATGTTAAACTATCTAATTCCAATTCTCATAAACCTGTTGTATTCACCTAAGTCTAGTACACCCTCATATAGACTTTCAGACATTGGTGTTTGTTTTTCAAATTCTAACAAGTTCTTAGAACAATTTACGTGTCCTGTTTCTGCAGGAACATTGAAGTAATCATTGGACTGAAGTATAACTATTTTTCCTTTAGGAATTTTAGCATACCACTTGTCAAAATCTGCAATATGTTCGCAACTTGTATTAATGATTGTATCGGGTACATCTGTTATTGTATAACTCATTCTATTGTTTTTATTACTCCAAAAATTCCAATCTAAAGAGTTATAATCAATATCCATTATGTCTTTTTCTAATGCTTTAAATTTCCACTGTTTTTCATACCATGGTTTATTGAACATTTCTGCTATTGGTATACAACTCTTATCAATATCAAAACTTAAGATTCGTTTGATATCGAGTTTTGCTTCGAACAACATAGTAGCCAATGTTCCATACCACCCTGCACATAAAAATATTGTGCCTAATCTTGGATTTATTTTTTTTAATTCGCTGACCAACCAAGTCTTACTTTGTATTTGTCCTCTGCTGATACAATCTTTGTTAAACTTTTTATCGTTGTTTAATTTTCTAACTGTGTCAACTATTTGACTATCTGTCATTGTTGCCAATAATCTAAAGAAACTGTTCTCATCTTTATCAATAAAGAATCTACGTAGATCTGCAAACCGTTCGTCGTCTTTGAATAATATTTCAAACTTATCTAATAGTTCATACAGTTGCATCAAATTGTTCCTTTAACCATTCAAAATTGTTTATCATGTGTAGTTTAGCATGATCTCCTCTGTGTTTTAAACCATATTCTCTTCCTGCTTTTGCACCTGCAATAGCATATTCTCCGAACTCGCCATTATTAACTGTGCACCAAATATCTAATCTTTCTTCTGTTTCGTTATTTTCTTGACGTTCAATAACTTTACTTGCAAGTTTTGTACATTCTCTGAAAGCAGATTTCCATGTGTTATATGGATCAGTATTAAATGCAGTGACGTTTGATACCTGTGGCATTGATCTAAATCTAGGACTAATACTTGTTGTCATGTCAGGTCTGTTTACATCTAACTTTAATGTTAACCTACGTGGAAATAATTTAACTCCTCCGTAACCGTATGTTAAATCGTTTATTGGATTTTTGCATCTCCAAACATGAACAATATCTTCATCATATGGTTTACAAGTATATGTGAAATCAAAACTGTCTAATATAACTGCATCTGCATCAACTATCCAGAACATTTTAGTCCAACACATTGTTGCACCTTTTATATGTGCTTGATGTAAACCTCTAACTCCGTCAACTCGTTTTGCTGTTGGAAATCTATCTAAAAGATTTTGCCAGTTCTGTTCTTTTTGTTCTTCTTTATAACCTATAAAAACTATATCATACATTTTTCGTATCACCGTAGTACACTACATTTTTTGCTTTTGGATATGTTCTCCATGGATCAAAAACAATAGTGCTTTCGTCAGTTGATATTTTATCATCGTCGTGTACTCTAACAATAACATCAATCTTTTCTGCGTTTCCATGACTAACAACACCCCCAAGTTCTTTTACGTAATGTTGTACTAACAATGAATAGGAACCATCTGTAAGTTGTGTTCCTGGTTTGTATGAATCACTTGAAAAGTAAATCACATTACCATATTTCAATATTTCTTTAGCCATGTTTTTTGCCTGCATTTCTCTTGCGTCCATTATAGCACTAAACATATCATAATGCAAATCTAACTTGTTGGCTAAAAACCTTAATGCAATATTATCGCGAGGGTGACAAGCACCGCCGTCGCCCATTCCAGGTTTCATGTATTTTCCACTGGTAATTCTATTTGTACTCTTTGCTAATGCATTGGCAACAACATCAACATTTATATTACCAAGTTTTACTGCAACATCTTGAATCATATTAACCAAAGCAATCTTATTACTGATAAACGTATTGTAGAATATTTTGACTGCTTCTATTTCTTCCCACGATCCAATTTCTACTCTTGGCATATTATCACATAATTGCAAATACATACTTTCAAGTTTTTTTGCCAACACAGCAGTTTTAGGATTTCCTTTTTTAGTTCCTATCATTATCATTTCAGGATTAAGCATATCGTCTGCCACTGTTCCCATGGCAATCAAATAGGGATTATACAACAGTTTTGTATTTTCAACTAAAGGTGCAAACTCTTTTCTAATAGTTCCAGGCAATACAGTTGATATTAATACTATTGCTTGATCCTTTGTCATATGTTTACTGATCCTTTTTAAAACATTTTTTACGACATCATAATTGAAATCTTTTGGTTCTAGATGAGAAGTTGGTTTACTGCCATCGTAGTCTGCTTCGTGTGGCGTTGGTACTGCAACAAATACAAAATCTTTATTCTTTACACAATCTAAAATATCATTTGAGATGTTAACTTTAAAACTTGATCTATGCTCACTGTCATAGCCTGTTACTTCAAAGCCTTTATCAACCATTGCTTCAGCACAAGGCATTCCTAGTTTACCTAACCCAATAAATCCTACATTAATTCCCCACATTAAAAGGTCTCCAATATTTTATCATGTAAATTTTTTTCAGCATTTTTTCCTCTTTCCACTAAATTTTTAAAATTCGAATCACAAATATCTTTGGTTTCGTTAAACAAATCACTGCATTGTTCTTTTGTTCTCTTTGCCCATTTAACTGCTTCGTTACAAACTTCAGTGATTCTTTTCCAATCATTTGTTGTGTTATCAAAATTTTCATTAAAGATATTTGAAAAAGTTTTGTATCCTAACGTATGAAGTTTTTTATACAAACCTTTTTGGCCAGCAATTAAAAAAGGACGTTTGTAGAACATAGGTTTAAATGTTTTTTCACTTGCAAACAAGTCCTGGTTATGTTCTGCTGTTGTTTCTGTTACCACGTGTATCATTGCTTTTAAATATTTTACTGAATCTACATCTTTGTTTGGATTATCTCCATTGTGTATTTTATGCTTATCTTCCTTAATAAGCAAGGGTAAATTTTGTTCTACCATTTTTTTCCAACGTTTTGCAAGTACACCTTCGGACTTTTGTTTTGGCGGAGGTGGTAATGTTAGATGTTTGTTACGCATTTCCGTCATTTCTTCTCTGGTTCTTGCTCTAAAAATTTCTCCAGTGGATTCTTTTTTCCAATACCAAACCATGTGATGATGGTCTTGTTCCTGATAATCCGAATGAAAACCGTAACCGTTAAAAAATTCATTTATTTTTTTTGGAAAATCTAAAGACCAGTTGTCGTGCTCTTTTGATGCTTTTCCTTTTGGCCACATAAGTTTATGCAGTTTTCTATGTGCTGTTCTATCGTGTGTAACGATCCAATCAAACGCAAACTTCATTTTTTCATACACGTATTTGGATCTTCTAATAATTAAATCTTCAAATTTTTCTTCGCCTAATTCCTCTATGTGTCCTATTCCTGTCCAGTCTGATTCTAATGCTTCTGCTGGTTCTACATATTTTGGAAGACTTTTTACTTCCATATCTCTGAACACTTCGTAATGATCGTCGTAATGTCTTTTTGCTGTTTTGTATCCATACTGATAATCGTTGTAAACCGAGTCTGGACTTAGATGGGTTAACATTCCATCTCTTCTGTGATCAAACATATGAGACACGGTTAAAAAGCGATGCCACGACGGTCTTCTATTGAGGCATATAAACTTAAATGCCGGTTGAAATCTTTTGTCTTTTGAATTACGTTCAACTTTTTTATAGTTACATTCGTGCCACTGCCATTCCATTTTGTTTGCATAGATATGAGTATATTCTTTGTTATGAAAATCTTCCAGCGAACAACTAACGTAAACAAAATATTTTTGTTCTAGCCACTCGTGTTTTCTTTTTAGTGTAGCAAATATTTGTTGGAATTCATTATCGCTCCAATTTTCCATCCATCCAAATAACAAAATTTTACAACGATTATTTTTAATTGCTTCGTGTGTTTCTTCTGGTATTGTGTAATGCATCAAATGTTGTGCTACCAATCTATGCCTCAAATCTAGTAACACTACAAAACGTTCTTGTGGTATCTCATACACAGGTTTAAAATGTTTGTTAAATTGAAAATGCTGTACATCAGAGTTAATCTCAGAGTAAAGTGTTGGTAATTGACTCCATCCGTCTTTGAGATAGTTGTCTCTATTCTTTACGTAATAATATATCATTTTGCCTTACATAATCATAAACTTCACGTGCAAACTTATCTTGTCCAGATTTTGCAACATGATGATTTATTGCCCATTCTGTATTTGGATCTTTTAGAAATCTTTTATAATAACAACCTTCTTCGGTGCCGGCTTTGTAAATATTTTTTAAATTAAGTACATTATACAATGCTATTGTTTTTGTTTTAAGTTTAATAATAGGCATTTGAAAATTTTCCAGCATATTAACAAACAAATATTTCACACTCATTTTTTCTAAAAAACTTTGTAAAGTAAAATGCGACAATAATAATCTATACTGTGCGGCTCTCCAACTTCCCCATTCTGTTCTTAATAACTCTCTGTACATGGCTTCGTGCCTAGGCTTCATTAATTGTAAATTTTTTCCAACTTTCCTATCAAGCAATCCAGGAATAAACATATAGTATCCTCCCCAACGATTTTCCCCAGGCTCATCTGATTTTAAAAATAATCTATCTGGACTTGTCCAGCCTATTACAACAAATAGTCTTTCTCGTTGTGCTAAAGTTAACTTGCTTACATACCTGATTGTTTCCTCTGTAATATAATCATTGCTTGAACCAGGCACAGCATAATTAATAATTTTTTTCATATCTAATTTTACGCCAAGTTGATTTGCCCACGAATCCTCATAACAACGTTGTGGTATATCGCGAATCAATGCGTCTTTGCTTGGCAATCCTTGGTCGTTGTGTTCCCAGGAAGGTAATTCAACAGCGGCAGTGTGACTGCACCCGTGTATAAACATATGATCTATCATACTTTTTCCTTTGTTAATAACACGTCAGTTGTACAAATACATCTATCTTTGATGCAAATAGATTGTTGTGTTGGCCATTTTACATTTTCTGGATTATTGATGTGTCCTATTACACCGCCTTGGAAGCAATTTGCAAGATACATTTCTCCTGTGTATTGAATGAAAAGACTTTCTAAACCCATACTGCATTTCCATCCTTTGAAATTTGTTTTGCCTGCATTGATTAATTCTTGTTCTGCTCCATTTGAATTTATAATTTCGCCATCTTCAAAAGTAACATTTGATCTGCTATCAATAGTGTGTTTAGGAACAGGCATCCATTCTGCGTCTTGTGTGGTAACATTATCAAACCATTTTAATTGTTCTTCTGTATAATCGCAACCGGTATTGTCTCCTGTTATCCAATCATAAACTTTTACTGCTTCTACTGTTATGTGTTTGTAAGGTTTGCAACTTTCTAAAAATTTCATGCCAACGTCCCAATACCTACTGTCCATCATTACTCGTATATTAACAGGAGTTAGGTCCGCGGCGGCAAGTGCTTTTTCTAAAAAGTCTTTATCCTCAAAACTTGGATGATAACTTGCTGAAACATATGCTAAAAATGGTGCAAGTGTTTTCATATAACGTGGAGTTCTTGCAAGGTTTGATGTTATTCCGACCTTATTTCCTGTGTCATATATCATTTTTACAAAATCTAAAAGGAAAGGACTTAGAGTTGGCTCTCCTCCTGATAATGCTACTTGTAATTTGCTGTGTTTTTTTAACAATAACTGCCAAAATCTTTTTGCATTTTCCCAATCGTAGTGATGATTTTTTCCTGTGTGTAAATTTTTTGGACAGTACGAACAAGCATTTGTACAAATATTATTAATGATCCACGTAACAACCATTAAATCGTCAGTACGTCTTTGTATTTTTACAACAGGAGTTTTGTTATCATTTAAACTTTTCATAAGTGTCTTCATAAACTCCTGGATATTTCTCCCTCACATCTTCTAGTTCTGGTATTGTTTTAAAAATACTTTCTTTTCTAATTTTATCTAATTTGGCGTGTTTTATTAGAAACAATTTTGCAAATTGAGGATTGTGTGGTAATGATAATCCGTGTAATATTTCTTTTAATTTTGGTGTAGGATCATAATCATATTTTTCTTTGTAATCCTCTATCCAAAATTTATATTTCTCTGCAATTTTCTTTTTAAATTCATCACTTAAAATTGATATATGTAAATCTTCTGGCCAATGCACAAAGTTTAAAAACCAGTTATTGTGTTTAACTCTCCATGTATTACAATTTTGATTTGCATAATTGTTATGTATTAATCCTATTTTAATAAACTGATCTATTATTTCAGGAAGTCTAAACACATTTAAAGCACCAACTGTGATTCCAGGTTGTATAAAAATATCATTTTTTAATCCAATTATTGTTTCAATATTTTTAAGTGTTTTAGGCCATATAGTTCCTGAACGTACAAGTTCTGCTCTTTCACCGTACTCATCTAAACTAGGCCAAATTTCAATCTTACCTGGATCCCATAACTTCCAATAGTCTATTACGTTTTTACCTTTCCAATCTAATCTTGCCATGTTAGTGTTATACATTATTCTAACATCAAATCTCTTATGTTTTTTTAACAGTTCTAAAATATACCAGTGATCATCCATCATCATTGGTTCTCCGCCTGCAAAATATATTCTTTCAACGTGTTTTATTTGATCTTCTAAAAATGTTAATTTAGATTGCCCTTCGATATCATCAACAATGTTTAAACCTTTTTTATTTTCTGCCATATATTTTTTCTTGCCCCAAATTTTAATTGCATCTGGTACCCAAGATGAACTGTGTTTTGGTCCACAACTTCTACATTTTAGATTACAAATATTGCTGAATCTCATATCCCAATACTTTAAACGCATTTCAGGGACGGTTCCGTCTGGCAACGTTATGTGTTCTACTTGTTTCATAACGTCTTTGTATGTTTTATTATTATGCTGTCTGTTTGAACGCATACCTTGATCTTCCATATTCCAACATTTTTTACAGATCTTAGGTCGCTCACCGTTGAGCATTTCTACTCTTAATTTCTTTTGTTTTTCACTGTTCCATATTTGTTCAATACTGTCTGTGCTTAAATCTCCTAGATCGTAATTATAGGGAGATGTTAGACAGCATGGTATTACCTTATTGTGTGGTTCGAACTGTAAATGAACCCAAGGAATAACACAAAAACTTTTTGATTTTTTTAAATCGTCATACTTCATTTACTCATATTTAAGTAAATTTTTGGTAGTCTTCTACGTTTTCTTTGCTAAAAAATTTTCGACGCCTCTGTCTGGATTTCTATAAACGTGTTTGAAAAAGGTGCTCTGCGATGGTGTTAAATGCTCTACACCTATGGGTATTAATACTTCATTTATTAGTATGTCACCTAACCTTTTTATTTCATCTATCAACTTATCTTCGCTGTATCCACCAACACTTATACCAAACTTTACTTCTTCTTCCTTCCACATTTGATTTAGATACTCAAAGTCTCTGGTATTAACTATATCCCAGTCTGTACACATGGTGAGATATGTGCCTTGTCTTGCTCCGTATATTGCCCATAATCCGTTGTCAGCATCAGCACCAACCATTTGCCAAATATACATTCTGTTCAAATTTTTCCAATGATTCTTTTTGAAATCATCCAAGGACACTCTTGCTCCTCTGTCCAATGCCATTTTAACACCTTCTCTGAATCCTGCTCTCCAGGCCTGTTGTGGTGTGTGATTGTTATACACGTCACTATAAGTTTGGTTCATTTGTAGGTATCTAATATCCCAACAAAAATCTATCTGCGAAGCAACATCATCTGGATCTGCGTTTTCGTGTGTCTTCATGTCCAACACATATTGTCTTGGCCAACATTTAAGTCCACCATTTCCATACACCAATCCATTTACAATATTGTAACCACACCAACTTACAACACTGGTTGTTAAATCAACTGTGTCCATATCAAATTCTATTTCAACGTCTAACCACTTTGGATTAATAATATTATCTCCATCAACGGTTGTGAATCTTTCAGTTTCTGCTCTTTCGGCACAGGCTTTGTGTGCCGCATCTGATCCTTTGACACCGTGTACTCTTTTTACCCATGGTATCTTGTTACAAATATCTGCATAATTTTTTTCAGCATTTGGTTCATCATAACTCAAATAAAATACATCATGATCTCTAACTCTAAATTTATCCATTTTGCCTCACGTGATTATATTCATTGTACACATTTCTGCAATACACACTAATATTTAATTTTACTGATTGCTTATCAAAAGTTTTTAATTCGTACTCTCCTTCTTCTACAAGTTTATTTAGGTCTACCATTAATGTGTCATGTAAAATATTTGGATTGTCTTCTGCTGTCACATAGAATAATTGACGTAACCCTTTGTTATTTTCTGCAAGTTCTTCAATTGCTTTGATTGTATCTCCTTGTATACTTGCTGACCATGTACCGTTAGCAACGTTTTGAATAAGGTTTATTCCTTCTTGTGGTTTTGTGCTTACAGGCATTTGATATATTATTTTTGATGCTGGTACTTCTGTAATATACTTTTCTGTTAGATTACTATCCAATCTAATTTCACTTAATACATAAGTTTTTGTTTTTTCATCAAGTATAACTTTATATTGATTTAATTGCTTAACACCGTCTTTAATCTCATTAGCAATAGTGTTATCAATCTCAATGCAACTGCCTTCTTTGTTTGGGCCAACTGCTAACGGCTCGCCTGTTTCTTGATTAAATTGTACGTACTGTTTCATATGCTTTCTCTAATTTTGTTACAATATCATCAGTTAAAAACTGATCTTCAACATAATGTATTACACCGTGTTGTTTAAAATTTCCAATATAAAAATTATTATCGCTGAAATGTAATGTCACAGCACCACTGGAATTGATATAATCGTGTTTCCACCCTTGTTGCTTTGGTTTTAAGTGTACTACATTAACAAAAGAACTTTGATCTGTAATAGTTTCATAATTGTCTAATATTTTTGAGGCAATAGCGGCGCTGACATCCATACTGCACCATTTTTGTCTTTTCTTTGGAGCATATTTGCTGTAAAATTTTCCCCAATTTTCAACAATTAATTGTTGTAACCTAAAGAACCTTGACGCTTCATCTGATTTTTCAAAATAGTGGAATGCATTATATAAATTTGGCAAGTTGTTCTCAACGAATGTTTTACGATATGCAACAGCATCACTGATTTCATCTCTGTATGTCCTTGCTGTGGAAACATAATAAATCATATGATTTTCTAAATAATCCCACCAACTATCTAAATTTTGAGTTACTAGTACATCGGCATCCATTACGATGGTTTTAAGATAAGGCGAAATATTGTATGCATGAATTCTTTGTTCAGAATTTAAAACACTTTGTGATACTGGTGCTTTATGCGGAACAATTACATTATCAAATCCTGCACGTAGTCTATCACATAATTCGTTTTCTGTGACCACTGTAACATGAGCGTCTTTGTTAAAACATTTAATAGATAATGACAGTGCATATGCTTGTCTTGTATAATTGCACTTGCTATTATTGTTTGCGTAAATTAGATAACCTTTTTCTATCATAATCCTTTGCTTTCAATTAATTTTTGCAATCCTAATTTATTCATAACATGGACATTCATGTCTTTCACTGTGGTTGCTGTGGACTTTCTTTGATCTTGAGGTACAGTAACCAAAAATGTAAATTTGTTATCTTCAAAACTAATAATTTGATCTCTATCATAGATATAGTAATGAGTGCCTGGAAGTTTTGCCGGCCATTGCTCGTTTTTTTCAAATCCGTTCATTATCCATATAGCAATAGTAAAAGCAAAGTCATTTCTGTAATTTTTTGATCCTATCTGATATATCCATCTATAGTATGGCCAATTATCTCTTACGTGTTGTACCGTATTAAAAAATGTTTTCATTTTTTTAGATTTTTTAAAATAAAAAACTGTCGCCCAATACATTTCCATTGACGTATCGCTCACATATTTTATTTCCCAAACTTTTCCGTGTGGATTGAGATACGTTGCATCTTTCCATATCATAAAATCATTATCTAATTTAAAACAATCCAATAAAGAATTATTAGCAACAATATAATCTGTATCCATCACCATTGTTTCATCATATGGTGTTAAGTCATACACATCTGATCTATTGAGATTGTTCCATTCTAATTTTGTTACAGGGCCAACACCGTCTCTAAAAGATTTTCGTTGTGTGGATTTTACTTTTGGAATAGAAATAATTTTGTCAAACGTTTCAACATATGTTGAATATTGTTTATACAAATGGTCAGACGAATTTGTGACCAGAGATACTGGTAAGTCTAAATGTTTTTTAATCTGTTGTGTGCAAAAAATGGCCTGTTTGATATAATCAACTTGCTCATTGTTGTTTGCAAATAAAACTACACCTTTGGTCATGCATCTAAAACGTCTTTAATTTCTCTTTTTTTGATATTCTGAATTTGTGTATAATACTCATTGACGTTTTTTGAATACAGATCCATAACATCATCTACAAATTTTTGAAAATCATCTACCTGTACAGGATTATCATTGTCATCGATAATTGTAACACTTTTGGTTTGACCTTTTTGTAAAAGTAAATTAATGAACGTTATAAATTCTTTGGTTATCTTAAATTTTGTACCGCCAGCATAGTACACATTTTGATCTAGAAATTTGTTTTTGAGAATTCGTTTTTGGTTATTGTAAGTAACCATGTAATTCGAATATTCTAGTGCCTCTTCTAATCTTTTATCCATAGCACTAGTATATATTAGTCGCACTTCTAGGTCAAGCCTGAAGTGAACTTACCAAATTAATTAACTATTAATTGAAGTTGTCAGTAACTGAGTATGTTGGTCTGCTATGCTGTACTGCACTTGCATTGTTGGCATAGAAAGAACTTACTGTAAGTGTAGTTGTTCCACCAACATCTTCATCAACCGGACCACCAGTTCCTGTTTGGTCTCCAGCGTCATCATCGTTTAATGTTACGATAAATTCTAACACTGTTGAACTGTTGTCTTTTGCTGTGATTGTGAAATCGTTTTCTCCGTATACACCTGAACCTACATCTTTTGAAAATATAGTTTGGTGTGAACCTGTCATGTCAACGTTACCAATTGAAGTTGTTGTTCCTGAACCTGTACAAGTTGTTGCTGTTCTTCCAAATTTAACTGTACCTGCTCCTGAGAACAAGTTAGTCCATGAAGTTCCTTTTGAACCTGAACCACTTGATAATGCTAACGCCATTCTAATTTCTCCACCTGAGTTAAAAAAGTTTCTTTTAATATCTGCTGAAGAAAAAGTTACTGTGAAAGTTGCGTTAACTGTGTCTGGTGAACTACCCCAAGCAGTTGTTCTGCTTTCAGTCAATTCTGACGTTGTTGTCATGTTACCACCAGCCGCTGTTAATCTGTTTGTCTCTGCTACTGTTGATTCTGCTTCGTATTGTGCCCAACCTTTTTTGTTAGTTGAGTTGCTTTCCTCAATAACATCTGTTGCCGCTGGTGCAACGATGGCAGAGGTTGCTGATGCTGTTTGGTGTAAAATACACTTGTTAATATCTGTGTGCAAATTTGCGATGTGCGTTGCAGTTACCGTGTCGCCAGCACCAACTTGTGCTGAGGCTAATGACATTCCATAGCCTTTGTCACCGGAACCAGTGCCTAACACCGCGGCTACTTTGCTCTGTATTGCGTTGTATCTAGTTGCTGTTACTACTGACATAATTTAAATCCTTTTTTTAGTATACTAATTGTTTATATTTATTTATCGCTGTAGAATTATACTGCATTATACCTTTAACACACATTCTACCAATTTAGCACCATTATCTGCGTTGTTTTCTAATGCTATACCTACTAGATTAGCACCGTCATCCGCTAGTTTTGATGCTGTACCACTTGCTTCAGAAACATACAATAAATCGCCTTTTGCCACTGCTCCTGATACTAGGACTGGTACTCGTCCTTTGAGTGCAACTGCCTGCCCGTCGATTTCCTTGTTCATTAAAAATCCTGGATTTTCAGATATAACTCCAATTGGCATACTACCTGAAGTTGTTGCAGTTGTTTCATGACTTCCTCCCACACACATAACAGTTCCAACTGGATATTCTTTATCTGTTGTATATTTTTCTGCCAAGTCAGCATATTCTGAAGTGGTTGATCTACCATGAAATACATTTGCTCTTATATCTACTAATTCTTTGTCATTTAAATTGTTTCCTGATCTAAAGGCAGACCAAGCACCGCCGGCATTTCCGTATGTCGTAGTACCATCGTCTGCATAAGTTTCATCAAATACCCAAAATACATCTTGAACTGTTGCCGCAGATGGTCCTGCACCGGCACTACCCGCACCTCTGTTTACTTGCACTCCTGCATAGTTAACTAGACCTGAAGGAAGTAATCCAGATGATGTGGAGTTCAATACCATTAGGTTATCTTCAACGATCAAAGTCGATACTGCTGTTGATACACTGTTCGCTGATGTTAATGTTCCTGTGACTGTTAGGTCGCCTGTGATAGTTGTGTTGTCTTCTATTTCAAAGTCACCACTAACTGTGTTATTTTTTAATTTTATTCTTGTTCCAACAACATATATTTGTAAATCACTGTCTAGACCAAGTGTTAACCCACTGTCATTTACAATTCCTAAACTACCTGTTGTTGTATCGTTAGCATTTGATCTTAAAAATTCCGAAGCGGCAATAGTTACACCACCATCATTCAATGCATCTGCCTGCGAAGCAATTCCTTGAAACTTATTTCCTGATATTGCTGTTGAAAGATTAA
>CESQ01029042.1_pt1 | contig 25763 bp, 31 predicted proteins | sample 361401 | NCBI WGS metagenome assembly CESQ01 (sample SAMEA2622119, study PRJEB7988) | marine metagenome | isolation source: saline water (ENVO:00002010), including | reverse complement strand
TTGTTGTTGTTGTTGTTGTTGTTGTTGTTGTTGTTGTTGTTGTTGTCATCGGCAGGCGGCTTCCGGTCATCAGAAGGGTTTGGCTCTTCTATCCGAGGTCGTTGGGAGGACGCTCGCAATTCCTCCTCCGCTTTCCGTTTTCGTTTCTCTTCCAGTTGCTTTTTCGACTTATACTTGTCTCCTCGCCCACCATGCAACATCTTCTTTTTTATTTGTAGCGGGAAAAAAAAATAAAAATATCACTATATTTTATGTTTTTACAACTCCAACTCATCTAAAGGCGGCATTGTCAGACTCAACATCCTTGAACTTACGATCGCATGGCTTTTCGCTTTTTTCCTCTCCAAATATGCCTTCATCCCCCCTTCGCACGCATTCGCCTCCCCCAACGTCACCATCTTTCGTCGCCCCGCCCAGAGGCATTTCGCGGTTTTTGGCTTGTCCGCCAGCGCGGGGCACTGCACTTGCAAACACACTGCCGCGAAATCCAACAGCAAATGCGCGTTGCGAATCATGTGGACCTCGTTTTTCCCTTTCACGGTCTGCCGGCTTCGGCATTTGTCCCACCCCACATCGTCCTTACCCACGTACTTCTTCTTCACCGCCACGTACGGCTCGATGAACTCGATCAAGTTCAAATGCTCGTCCAACCCTTGCTTGAAATACGTCCCGTCTACCAGGTTCTTCATGTAAGTTTCATCCTTGTACATTTTCTCAATCCATTGCTTGCAGTTCGGCGCGTACTTCTTCGCATTCGCGTGGCTCGAATCCGCGTGCGCCAGAAGCGTCTCCGCGATCGGAGGGAAATCGGTTTCCTTGAACAGGCCGTAGAACAGCATCTGCGCGGTGCCAAACGGGTACTTCGTCCACGTTTCGTAGTTCTTGAAGTGCGCGTTCGGGTTGAAACTCAACTCGTTGCTCAGCGGAATGTAGCCCAGCAAATGCTGCCCGATGTGGCAGACCCCGTCCATCGGCAAATCCAAATCCAAAAACAACGCTTCCCGCACGCTGTCCTGTTCTCCCAGCGTCACGATTTTTTTGCAATCGTAGGTGCCGATGACCTGGACCGGTGTTTCAGGATGCGCGGTCTTGACGTAGTGGTGGAGCAGTACCGTGCTCAACACGCCGTCCCAATCTGGACTCAGCACGATGTCTACCTTCTGGTGCTTTGCCACGAAGGCATCGACGTTCTGTTTTAATATCGTTTTCCAAGAAGCAGAAGCCATGCTTTCTCCAGTAGCGCGCTTTTAAACACGCGACAATCAACGCGGTTTTAACTGCCGCAACTCTCGCACTCTTCCTCTTCTTGCGAAAAGTTCAATGCCTCGCTGGCCGGTTTCGCGCGCAAGTAATACATCCCTGTTTTCAATCCTTGCTTCCACGCATAAAAATGCGCCGACGACAATTGGTTGGCGCTCGGTTGGGGGAAATACAAGTTCAGGGATTGCGACTGGCAAATGTACTTGCCCCGTCTTGCCGCGTGGTCAATTACGTACCGCTGCTTGATTTCCCACGTCGTCTTGTACAGTCGCTTCACGTCTTCCGGAATCGACGAGATGTCCTGCACCGACCCTTTGTGCTTGATCAACTCCGCTTGCATCTCCGCGTTCCACAGGTTGCGGTCGATTAAGTCGTTGACCAGAAACTGGTTGACTACCACGAAGTTGCCTGCCAAGGTGTGCCGCGTGTACAAGTTCGAACTGAGGGGCTCGATGCCTTCGGTGTTGCCGCAAATTTGCGCCGTACTTGCCGTCGGCATGGGGCTGACCAACATGCTGTTCCGCAACCCAAACATCATGATATCTTGCTTCAACCCTTTCCAATCGTAACGATCTTTTCCTTGTTCCACTTCTTCGGTTTTTCCCCATAGATCGTACTGCAGGATCCCTTGTGATGCTGGGCTCCCTTTGAAGGTTTCGTAATGCCCGCGCTCCTTCGCCAAGTCGCAACTGGCCTTCAGCGCGTGGTAGTAGATGCACTCCATGATGTCGTCGCTCAAGTCCAGCGCCTCTTTGCTCTCGAACGGCACGCGTTGGCGCATGAATACATCCGCCAATCCTTGGATTCCCAGACCAATCGGGCGGTGGCGCAGGTTGCTCGTTTTGGCCTCCGGTATGGGGTAGAAGTTGCGATCGATGACGTTGTCCAAGTTGCGGGTCAGAATCTCCACGATGCGCCCCAACTTGGAATAGTTCATCTGGTTCTCGCTGTTCAGCATTTTCGGCAGGCAGATGGACGCCAAGTTGCAGACCGCCACTTCGTTCTCGTCCGTGTACAGGGTGATCTCCGTGCACAAATTAGACGACTTGATCACCCCGACGTTTTTCTGGTTCGACTTGCGGTTGACAGCATCCTTGTACAGCATGTACGGCGTGCCACTTTCGACCTGCGCCGTCAAAATCTTGAACCACAAATCTCTGGCTTTCACTTTGCGCTTCACTTTTTCCGGCATCGCCTCGTAGGTCGTGTACAAGATATCGAACTCGTCACCGTAAGTCGTGGTCAATCCAGGACATTCGTGAGGACACAGCAAGGACCAATCCCCGTCGTCTTGCACCCGCTGCATGAACAAATCGCAGATCCACAACCCGTAGAATAAATCCAAGGCGCGGGCTTCCATTTTTCCGCCGGGAAGTTTCAGTTCCAGAAAATCGTAAATGCAAGCGTGCCATGGCTCCAGATAAATGGCAAACGAGCCTTTTCTGCGCCCACCTCCTTGATCAACATACCGAGCGCAATTGTTGAACACCCGCAACATCGGCGCGATGCCGTTGCTGGTCCCGTTGGTGCCTTTGATGTAACTGCCTTTGCTCCGCACGTTGGAACAGGCCAAGCCGATGCCGCCCGCGAATTTCGAAATCATCGCACACTGCTTCAGCGTGTCGAATATCCCGTCGATGGAATCGTCCTTCATGCTCAGCAAAAAGCACGACGAGAGTTGCGGCCTTGTCGTGGCTGCATTGAACAGCGTCGGCGTGGCATGCGTGGCTTCCAGTCGAGATAAAATGTCGTAGGTTTCCAACGTTTTGTCCAGATCCGGGTAGTGGAGGCCGATCGCCACTCGCATCCACATCATGGCTGGTCGTTCTAAAATTTCTTTCTCGTGGTTCTTCACTAGGTAAGCCCGCTGCAACGTCTTGAGGCCGAAGTACGAGATGTCGAAATCTCGCTCGAAGTCCAGCGCTTGCTGCAATGCGTCCGCGTGTTTTTCGACAAAGGGTAGAATGGCAGGATCAATAAGTGGACAAGGCCGGTTCAAATGCATGTGGTTGGCCATGATGCGCCACAGATCCAGCAACTTGTCGGTGGTGTTGCCGTGAATGTTGCTGACTTCGATCCTTGCTGCCAATTTCAAGTAGTCCGGGTGGTACACGCCTCGACTCGCTGCCATCGTCGCTGCCAACTCGTCCACTTCGCTGGTCTTCATCGCGGTTTTCATGTTGGTGATCACTTTCTGCGCCAACGTCGATTGGTCGATTTGCAGGCCGCTGCAAAGGTGCTTGAGCCTCCCCTCGATCTTGGAGAAGGATACCGGTTCTTTCCTGCCGTCGCGTTTCACTACGTACATGGTGGTTTTGATGAAAACGGCAAAAAAAAGAGTCGAGGGCTGAACTTAGAAAGTCGTCGGACCAGCCGGGGGTAAACGTTTTTTTTCTGGGCGGGTAAGAAAAACCAACTACACCCATTTTTACCAACATGCCACGCCGAAGATCCAGATCCCCAATCCGCCGCCGCCGATTATCCGGTGGACGTGCTCTCCTTAAAAAAGGTAAATGCCCCACCGGTATAAAAGATGGAAATAAGAAAGATAAAGATGGTAACCAAAAATATTTACCCTTACCAAAAGGCAAGAAATACGTGCGCCGCACCGTGTGCGCTTCCAAGATTGCGGATGCCAAAACACTTCACGGCAGGTACCGCCAAGTGTATGAGGGCAGAGCCGATCGCACGAAATCCGGATTGAAAAAATCCGATTTGAGAGAAAACCGCAGAGGCGTCATCGTGTCCAAAAAGAAACAAGAATTAGGCAAAGTAGCAGACCAATCTGAGTCCTTCCAAGCCAATAAAATTAGGAGACAAACCGTGTCTTTTGGTCAATTTGAACAATTGTCGGACATGACAACCAAAAAAGGCGACATTAGGTACAAGTACTGGAAAGACGACGATGGCGACAAATTCAAAATTGTCAGCCAATGGAGTGGGTTGAGAATGATCATTGCTTTCAAAAACGAAGACGGTTCGTACGGTGAAAATATCTCTTTTAGACAAGAAGGATACGAAGCCGACCGCAAATTCACTGCACCCATCATGGATTCCGACATGGCAAAATTAATACCTGATGATGAATACGAGCCAGAAATGCTAGATGAGAGTAATTTCTCAGGCGGTCGCCGCATCCGCGGAGGCAAGTACAGGACATTGGCGGAGGCAGCAGGACCTTGCAGTAAAATAAAAACAAAACGCGGGTACCCAACTCGCCCTACCACCATGTGCGTCCTTGTCAACAAATCTCGCAAAAGCCGCAAACGCCCATGCAAAGATCCGACAAAGGTCCGACGCGGCGGTGGAAGATGCGCTCCAGGTGCACAAACAGAATGTAAAAAGGAAGGCCAAGTCCGCAGAAAAAACAGCAAAGGCAAATACGAGTGCCGCAAGAAATCTTCAAGAAAGAAAAGCATCAAGCAAAGACGAGAAGAATGCAAAGCAAAAGGAAAAGTTTTGGCAAAAAACAGCAAAGGCAAATACGTGTGCCGCGACAAGAAAAAACCAAAGAAGAAATCCAAAAAGAAGAAATCCTCCAAAAAGAAAAAGCCAAAGAAAACCGTCGCACAGAAAAGAAAAGAGTGCAAGGAGAAAGGCAAAGTATACGATCCAAAAACCAAACGCTGCCGCAAGAAGAAATCAAACAAAAAGAAAAAAAAATCCAAAAAATAAAGGACGCCAACGAGCAGACGAATAAATACACCAGGGCAGCATTCCGAATCATGCAGCAGTACGACTTGAACTGGACCGAAGACGAAGATTGGCAGGGCGATTGGTACGTTGCGCTGGAAGGCGACACCGTGGTCGGTGGATGCATCGTGGAAGAAAAAGACGGCCAGATGTGGATGTACGATTTGGCAATCTTGCCGTCCAAAAAACGACAAGGCATCGGTCGAAGGTTGGTGAACCGCGTGCTGAAGGACCACGGCGAGATCCATTTGACATCGACGGCGGAGGGCCAAATGTTTTATCGAAAATTGATCGACGAAGGGAAAAACATCGTGCTTCATAATTAAATAAATTATATAACCATTCATTTTTTTTTTTCGTTCATTCGATCCGGAAAAAAAAAGAGACATGTCCAAATACCATGGAATCGTTGCCAAATACCATGGAATCGTTGCTAACTACCCTTCGCAGCCGCGCCGAATTCGTCGTGGGCCACCTTGCCATGGGCCGCAACACGCTGCAACCGCCTCCAATGAAACGGACGTCTCGCGCGGTGGATATCTACATTTACGGGTTCAACCCGTGGCAGCCGTACCGATTCATGGAGGAAGACGAGGACTACATGTATTTTGAAACGTTGGAGGACTTTGTGTGGACGAAAGCGCAATGGAAGTTGCACAAGAAGACGGGTCAAGTCGCCGTTCTTATCACGCATTTGATGGGGAACAAGGAGATTTATTACGAGAGGGAAGAGTATGAAGTGTTTGTAAAATGTTAAAATTATAATATAATTTTAATTATTTTTTTTCGGTCTCCAGCACGTAGCACGCTGGTTTAGGCACGCGAATGGGCTTCTCGGAGAACGGCACGCCTTCTCGTCGTCCGATCCATCGTTGGTTCCGATCGTAAAAATCGATGTGGAGGGGGAGCGGGGTATTTTTCATAGTGAAGGTAAGGCGCTCCTCTCTCGGAAATTCAAACAGCATCCCGCCGTCCAACGTTGTCCGGTGCATCAATCCTTTGCGGCGGGTTGCTGGCGTCCTTACGATCTCGATGGGGGAGACTCCGGCAAACGAGGACAAGTTGGGCGGCAAAGGTGGGCAGCGGGGGGAACGGGAGAGGAACCACAATAGCAGTAGGCAGAGCAACACCACGATCATTTGGTTCATCCATGGAAAAAAAATACCAACAGTTATTGCAAAAACTCGTTTCGGGCGGCTTGGAAATCAAATACATCCGGAACGATGAATTTTTTTCGATCGATGAATTGCAGCGTGTTCTCGATGCTGCGATGCGCATGGATCAGCATCCGTGCCTTCGTCGGCCCCACGTTCCGTATCTTGCAGCACAAGTCGGAGCCGCACAAGATGGCGAAATCGACGAATTCGTGGTGCTGGAACTGCATCGTGTGGCAGATCTCCGTCAAATCGTACTCGATCATGGGCTTGTTGGTCTTGTACACCGAATACCCCGTCAACAACTTCAACCCGCCGTACACCAACGTGTCGAAATCTTCCGACATCACGACGTCCGCTTTTCCCTCCATCGTCAATCGCGCACAGGCTTTCTCCGCATCCCCGTCTGCCACCATCCACTCGATGTTGTTCTGGCTCAGCCAACGCTTGACGTGGTTGTAATCGGCGCCGTTGGGAATGCTCTGCACCCGCTCGGAGGCCAAGATGCGATCGAAAATCGGCAGCGAGGTGTCGTTGGCCTTCTTCTTCATGTTGGATTTGATGGCTTGGCGTTTTTGCAGTTCCTCGTTCTTGCAGGTCGGCGGCTTCCCGTCGAAGACGTAGATCGGGACAATTTGGTGCTGCTGCAGTTGTTGGAGTTGATGCTGGAAATGGGGCAGCACGTCTTGGGTCGACGCCTTGAACCGGTACATTAGGATCGGCACGTCGATGCACATCTTGCAATTCGCATAGTGGGCTAGCGTTTTGATGGAGACGCCGATGTTGTGTTTTCGTAAGTATGGTCCTAGTTTTTTAATTCCCATTTTTTATTTCCCCAATACAATTAGTTTGCAAACAAACGAACTTAACAACATGTCGAGGTATCCATCGGTTCTCTGGTGACGCACAATGCAGGTGCTGCCACCTTCCGGCTGGTCTTTTTGGGAAGAAACATGTTCAATTTGACAAACCATTCGTCCTGCGATTCCTTCAACGCGCTGCCGTAAACATACGGGACGTCCAGCGCAGTCGCGGGGTCCAGCCAATTTTTCCGAATGCCGAGATCCTTCTTGTTGACGATCAACAACATGGGAGCATCGGTGTACCGGCGACTCTCCTGCACCCAGTACCTCGCATGCTCTTCGGCGTCCTCGTCGTTCCCATCGACAACCACCCACACCGCGTCGATGCCACGGTAATATTGAGGAATCAAAGATCGAAACCGGTCGCACCCCGCGGTGTCCCAAAAGTTGTATTTTATCCCCTGGTGGTTTACGGAATTGAACTCGAAGCCGATGGTCGAGGAGATGAATTCCGGAACTTGGTCTCGACAAATTTTATGCATCAAGGACGTTTTACCGGCCATCATGTCTCCGACAATTATGATTCGAACGTGCGGCAAATCGCTCATACTTCTTTTTATGGCGAGCATAAAAAAAAATGACAACGGTCTATATTTCCAGCGCCATATTGCTGTCCACCCTTGCCGTGCATTGGATGGCCCCCACATGGGAACGAACCTGCGCTGTGGCTGGATGTTTCGTTGGAGGTTGTTACCTGATGCTGCCGAATGTGCTGCCATGGTGGCGATCCGCGATGCTGTGGTACCACCGTTGCGTCGTCCCATCCCGAAAACAAGGACAGCCGCGCAAAAGCATGAAATTGCCTATCAAGACAAATTAGACCAATCTGTATACCAAGTAAAAGATTACCGTGACGACCAGCGCGTAGACGATGGTGCTGCTGAAAAACTCGTTGAACACGTTTCCCCATGCGCTCGCGACCAAACTCGTCATCACACCTATCAATATTGGATCCATCTTTTTTTTTGAATAATGTAGAAAAAAATCGGGGAAAAAGTCGTTGGACCAAAAAAAAAAATCTGTGAGTAAAAAAAAAACCCAACACCACCTATCAAAAAACTATGGATCAACAAATAGCACAATTCTGTAAAACAACCAACAACGAAGAAAACTGTCTGGCAAGTGCCGAAGGACTCATGCGACAATGTGGAATATGCTTACAGGACCCTTCCAACGCAAAATGCACCACAAAATTTGAGGCACCTGCAGGTATGGGTGATTACTTTCCTGGTGCTACAGGTATGCAAACATGCCAATCGTTGTTTGCAACGTTGCCTCAGGGCGTTCAAAAGCAAGTACAAACATCGACGTCTTTGGCTGGAAGAAACACAACTCATTCAGCAATAGATGGAACCCAAGCAAATTTAGGCGATTTGGTTTTACAGATGTTGTACTTAAGGTAAATTTTTGACACATGGACATTTTGATTATTTTTTTATGGAAGTTGTAAATCTTTTTTTTATTTCAAGAGTCCGGCTTCTCGCATCGCGGCGTCGCGCCTCTCTTTGCTGTTCAAGTTGTTGAATCCTCGTGGAATTTTCGTGGTTTTCTGCTTTTTCACCATGCATGGCCTGCACTGCGGGCGATCGGCTGCCAGTCGCCGGCGAAACGGCTGCGCAAAGGCTTGTGTTTGCAAATATCCCTGTGCTAGTTGTTCCCGGTTGTATTTGTCCCACGCGTACCGCCAATGCTGGACATCGTTGGCAATCAGCGGTTGAGCGTGGTGTTTGAAGGCTTGGTTGAAATCCGTGTTGGGTTGGAACCGTTTCTTCACGAACGATTCGAAATACGGATAGACGTCGTCCACGGAGTACGTGGTGGGAATGACTTTCCCGCCGTACGTCGATTTGCGCTGGGCCGCTTCCTGCTCCATGTTTGCGACCAATCGCTGCACGTTGTCCGGCCTTAAAAAGTCGGCGGAGATGGCGGTGGCCGAGTGGTGGCGATGGAAACGTTTGGTGATTTCATCCATAGGTAGGTTTTATTGGATCCGCCAGAAAAAAAAGCAACCCAACATTTCTATTTTTCCAAATTTCGTACCATCACTTTGTACGAGCCGAAGCAGGATTTGTAACTTTTTTTCTTTTGGGCCACCTCTCGTTGGTACACTTTGAAATTGCGATGCCGCTGCATCAGCAGCAACTTGGATTCAACTGAAAGATACGATCCCGGCACACGCAAACTTTTCGACCACAACTTGCCAACATTTTTCACCACCTCGGAAAAAAAATATTACAGTAATTACCTTACTTGCTACAGCGCTGTGCACGGGTGCTGGTAGGTCGCATCTCTGGACGAGCAAACGGCTGGCATGTCTGCACCGCGTTGACGGATGGGGAGTAGTTGTCTTTGGTTTCTCCGCATTTGCTCACGAAGGAGGGGCGGGGTGCCATCCCAAACTGGGTGCGGCAATTCATGGGTGCACTGTAGGTGTTTTCCTCGTATCGGGAGCAACAATCTTGCTCTTCGATTTCTTCATTTAAGTGCGTGGATGGTTTTGCGCCCATGGTTCGATGTTATTTTTTTTAGTCCAATAGATTTTTTTTTCTGGTCTTACGAGTCATCCATGAAAGGAAACGGACGGACCAAACAATTGTTCGGCAGACCACCGGCTCCTTTCGTCTGCTGAAACATGACCGGACATGGTTTGCCTGGAATTCCCGATTCGTGCAATTTTCCATGCGCATGCCCCATCTCGTGCATGATCAGGTACTGCCGGTACTCCTCCAACGTCCCGTGGAACGGTTTTGGAACCTTATTCCAATTGCCTTTATTGATCACGATGACCCGCGGAACGCTGTTCATGATGCAAACGCTCAACTGGTCGAACTGCTTGGAAAAGCGCTGCACCAGTTTCTGGTTGGGCCACATTTTCATTACGACGTCCGGGTCTTTGTCTACCTCCACGTACTCGAACTTCCAACCCCGTGGATCGGCCAGAATGTCCCGAATAATCGCTCGATCGGCTTCGCGGATGGTGGCATCGAAGGCGTACCGAAACACCTTACCTGCACCGCGCAACACATCGTCTTCCTTTATCAAAGGGCAGGGCGATGCTTCAAAGATGCCGGCGACATGCTTGGCGATGGGGTGGGACATCGGGAAACAGAACTGGGTGGTGGTGGTGATGGGTTCGAAGTGGGAATGGTCCACCCACAAAATCATCACCAACGGCCGGTGTTTCTTCGACATCGAGACGACGCCGCAGTAAATGCGGTTCGTCGTCGCATCGATGAAGATATGGTTCAGCCGAAGTTTCTGCATCGCGTACATGATGAGGTGGGTCGCCGCCCACGTGGACGTGTTCTGGACCTGAGACAAGATCGTGTCGTAAGAAGGTACGCGTTGCAAGGCTTTTTTGGACAATTTGCGCCGTTTCCAGAACGCTTTCCATTTCGCTTCTCCGCCTTTCTCCAAGTGCGATTCTATCTGCTTGCGCAGGCGCAGGCCAATTTGCTGTCGATCGGCGTGGCTTTGCTGGTGGTACTGGTCGGCGTCGATGGCGCAGGCGATGGAGTGGAAGAAGCAACTACCGTCCCCGTGGACGCCGTACCTGCCGATGGTCTGGGAAAACGGTCGAAAGAACTTCTCGGTGACGTTGGCGGGCAACGGTTCGAAGACCCCAACATCTGCCATGTTGTTTGTTGAAGGGAGTTGAAAAAAAAAACGAAAAAGTGGTTTGCCTCAATTTCTTTTCCATCTCTTTACTCCATTTTTATTTGCAACAACAGTCCACATCTTCCCATCATTGCCTTTTTTCGTGGTACCGAGGTTGTATGTTTTAGCGCTTTCCGAAGGACTAGGTCTATCTTTCTTATACGACTTTTTAGGTTTTGTGGATTTTTTCTTTTGTTCGAACTCTTTTTTCTTCAAGTAAGCGTATGTTTGCATATGTTTCATATCTTCTTTAGTTATAAAATGATTATATACCGCATCTTTCATTGCTTTGCGATCGATTGATTGCGTATTACTAGATTTTCCTTTTTCGAATTCTTTCATGTAAGTGTATAGATACTTTTTCGCTACGTCTGTCATATTCACATCCGCATAACGATCGCGTACCTCTGCTTTCATTTTTTTACTTTTACCCGCTTCCATGGCGATATATTGAAACATTATATCGTCCTTAGAAGCCGGTACAATCATACGCCGTGCAGTTTCTATGTTTTTTTCCGTTATTTTGTCTAACTTATTATATCGTCGAAGTCTATCGGCTTGAGATATTATTTTTTCCTCCATTGCTGTTCGAAGACGGGAAGATGCTTTTTTGCCAGGCTTTGCCTTGCTTCCTGTACACCCTTTGCCTTTGACCCATTGGCAGCCATCTTGCTCCTCGCATTTGGGATCTTTCGTTTTGCGATACTTCGAGCAGGCTTGTCCGCCGCTCAAATACATTTTTCTGCCGCCTTTCAAAATATACTTTCCGCCCCTTGGGCCGATGCGAATTTTGCGATTTTGGAATGTTCCTCCGGATAATTTTCGTCGGGTAGGCATGGTGTTGTTTGTTTACACATTTCCAAAAAAAAAAAAATACATCAGCGCTCATACCACCACTTTTTCTTTCTGCTCCTTTCCCAAACCATGGAAGGTGAAGATCCGGAGGATCCGATTTTGACCCCGGCGTGCCGCATCTGCTTCGAAGAGCACAAACCATTGCTGCTGCCTTGTTCGTGCACGCAACCGGTGCACTTGGAATGCTTGGACAAATGGAGGTACCAGTTCCCACTCGAGCACGACAAGCGGCTTAAATGCGAGGTGTGCCTAGCACCCTACAAGTTGCCCGACTACGACAAGTACCGCGTGATGGGGCTCTTCTGGTTCTGGTCGTTGATTTCCATCAGCGGCCTGGTGCTGCTGCCGATGCTGAAGAACCAATTCCAACTGTTTCTCGCTGGCATGTTGTTGCTCTGCTGCTTCGTGGCGTCGCACTACTACTTGCAACGAATCCGCAACGAGCCCCGGAACCCCGCCATGTTCGTGAACATGATGATGCTGTTGTTTGGCGGCTTGGTCATCTTGTACATCATGCAGATGCCGAACAACGAGACCACGGTGTTGTTGTACATCTATATGGTGTTTGGAACGTACGTCATCGTGCAAGCCGTCATCCTAGTATGCCGCCGATTGAATGGTTGACCTCCTTACTTCTTTGCATGCCTCAACGACCCGTGCAGCACCAGCGCGCTGACCAGAATGGTTCCCAGTTCTGGCAACACCGTCGCCAGTTTGTCGCTGGCATTCATGCGCGTGTTGTTGAACATCACCCACGCGGTCAAGACCGCTGTACCGATCTCCATGCTCAGGCCGCTGATGGATTGCTTGCCGTCCGACTGGGCTTGCATGATGGTCAAGACGCCGCCAATCGCGCTGAGGAACAAGATGAGGTAATTCCAGAAATCGCCTTTTTCCATCATTTTGATGGGTGGGGAGAAAAAAAATGTGTTCGATCCTGCCCATGTTTTTCTCACCTTTAAAATAAAAAAAATGGATGGGGCTTTCATCGAACTATTGACCCAACTGAAGATCATCGGCATGATTCGGCAGCACGAACGGTTTTCGACCAAAGGCCAGATGATCCGCATCGAGAGCGAAGGCAAACTCCAGCCGCTGTGGCGCTGGCTGTTCGGGGAAGATCGAGAGAACAACATGCACCATTTGCAAACGATCATCGACCGCGCGATCGGGATGCTGGGCGTGAAGAAAAGCAACGAGGTCGCGATTACCCAACTAGTGAGCGAGATGGTGAAGGCGAAGCAGGGGTTGGACAATCTGAAAATTACGTACGAGGACGACAGTGTGATCAAGGCAAAATTGGAGTTGATGTGCGACACGATCGATCAGTACACGAAGATGCACACGAAGATGCCCCGTATTTACACGACTTCCCAATCCGACGGGTCATCGTCGTCGGAGTCATCGGGTGTGCCATCGCCAAGCAACGGCTCCTCTTCTTCCTCTGGCAAAGGCAACGACGGAGGGGGAAAATGAATCATGTACTTTAGCCCGATACCGACGATCGCCAAACAGACGATGAACGCGATAGACATATATTTACTCATGCTTGACAAAATTATTTTTTTTTTCTGCTAATAGAATAAATATGCTTCTTCCGATTGAACACGTGTGGAAGTCCAACTTGCCTCAACAAGTCGTCGAAGAAGCCGTGGCACCGGTCTTGCTAGAGGAAAAAAAGCCACCCGCTGCAAAGCCGGCATCGATTAGCATCCCGCTACCTACCTTGCCAGAGCCGGAGACCATCCAAAACGTCTGTCTGGTGCTCACGGTGGTCCTGCTCTTCTTTATCTTGCTGGAATTGAAACACTTGGTGAAGGTGATGGCCAAATTGCGATGAACTTCCTCCGGTCAAACCACGAACCGTTTTTTTTTGCCTATCTCTCAAACATGATATTGTACAACTTGCAAGCGCGAGCCCACACCGTACCAAACAAACCATGCCTCATAACCAGCAGCGGCAGCCTCACCTATACCCAACTCTACGACAAGGTCTGCCGGATGGCCTACCAACTGCGGCATTTCTCCAAACAAAACGTCTTGCTACTCTTTCACCCCGACGATGTCATTGGGTTCACGATCTCCTTCTATGCCTGTTTGATGTCCAGGGTAGTGGCGGTGCCGGCACCCCCGCAGCAGTACAAGTTGATCCGGCGAGATTGCAACGCCCAAGCCATCGTGACTAGCAACAGCCTTTACCTGCCACTGTGGTGGCGCGACCCGTTTGCTACTTTCGTCATTGAAGGCTGGGCCTGCTGTCAAGGGAGGCTGGACCGGTGCCAGCAGGAACCGCACGAACTGGCCTTCCTGCAATACACCAGCGGCAGCACCTCGCAGCCGAAAGGCGTCATGATCACCAACAAGGCATTGAGTGCCAACATGGACTTTGTGTGCCGCAACTACTTGGGTGATACCGTTGATCTGATCAGCGTCACCTGGGTCCCATTCTACCACGATTACGGCCTCACGTCGATCTTGAATTGCCATGCCGTTGGCGGAACGATGCACTACATCAGCCCGATGCAGTTCATGAAGCAGCCGTTGTACTGGCTGCACAAAATGACCAAAGTTCGCGCCACGCATACCCAGGCACCTAACTTTGCCTATGGCCTTTGCGCCCGGCATGCACGCCTGTTTCCCTCGAAGGCGGAAGGCATCGAGTTGAGTTGCGTGCGCCAGTTCAGCATGGGGGGGGAGATGATCCGCAAATCGACTATGGAGGCGTTCACGTCCATGTTCAAGGTACATATGGGTCAGATGGATCCGTCGTACGGTATGGCAGAGATGGTTTGCGGTATTGTACATTTCCAAGGATCGAATGCTCCAATGGACGAAAAAGGGTTCATCAACGTCGGTGCCATTCCGGATGGGGTGGAAGTGAAGATCATGGAGGACGGAGAGATTTGGGTCCGCGGGGAGATGATGATGGCGGGGTATTGGGGAAAAGACGGCAAAGAATTCGGAGAGTGCGACGGGAAACCCTGGGTAAAAAGTGGGGATTTGGGGTTTGTAAAGGACGGGTGCTTGTACATCATGGGGCGGAAGAAAGACGTGATTATCTTGAACGGGAAAAACATCGTGTCCACGGACGTGGAGTGGGTGGTGCAAGAAGCCTTTCCAGAATTACGGCCAGGATCCATCGCCGCGGTACCATTGTTTGACCAGGATGAAGATGAACGCTTGGGGTTGATCGCGGAGGTGCGGAGCATGGATATTGTTCCGGACCCGAAGAGAGTCCGGCGAGTGTGTTACGAGCAGTTGAAGGTGCCCGTGCACCGAATCATGTTTGTGCCGAAGAAAACACTGCCCAAAACAAGCAGTGGGAAGTTGCAGCGGTTCAAATGCCGTGCCTTTTTCAATAATAATGAGTGTAAAGAGATTTAAAAATAAATAATAGTTTATCGTTTATATTTTTTTAAAGTTCGCTGTATCGTTTTGCACCATACTCTTCGCGCAATTGTTTGATTTTTGCTTCCACGGCTTTATCATACGATGTTTTCAGAGGCTCTAAACAAACGTAATCCCCAACACCGATTCGTTCCCGAAATTTGCGAAACGCAATCTCGTGCAAATCTAAGATAGTGGCTCCATGTGGTTGTTCACCGTGTCCATCGTGATATCCAAATATGTCGTTGATAATACCGATGCTTTTCACACCATCAAACACTCGTTTTCCAAATGCTGCCGTGGTTTCTTTTTTTTTTTGAAGGTACGCGTCGTATTCTTCGTCAGTGGACCCATCTTTCAGTGACCCATCTTTCGTATACGCACCACCCTCAATATGGCAGTTGGCTCTTTCTTCGTCATGTTCACCATTTAATAGACCACATTCGTACAGTTCGCGTTGGTAAAACCAGCCCATTCCCCAGTGGTAACAATGGAAAAAAATCAACATAAAACATTGTTGGGAATAGTACATACTACCTTCAAACATATTGGGGGATATGACGTGATTATCAAAATCGTTAGTAGATAGTACACATGAAAATGGGCTCCATCTCATCCAAACTCCTATAACATCATTCCATATTTTTAATTGTCCACCTGTATGTAGCCATGGTAATGAATACAATGGCGTGTCTGGTAACTTCAAACCTGCGTCACCACATTTGTTCATCAACATATTGAAAATGGCCAACCGTTTCTGACAACTTTCAACGTTGCGTTGTTCGTTGTAACTAAAAATACATTCATGTAATGCATTTTTCATACACGCAGACTTTTCATCTTTTCCCGTTTCAATAACATTCACCATATCCTTTAAATTATAATTATGCTTCTCTAGATTATACTCCAACTGTAGCAACTCGCGAACGTTTCCAACGTATTCGTCATGCTCTGTGACAAGCACGTGAACATCTTCCTTCTTTGCTTCCATACATGCAACCACTAATGGAAATCGTTTAAGAAGTAAATATTCCCTGTAATTCCTCCTCATACTCTCAAGGTTGATTGTTCCGCGAATTGGTGGTTGAGGTAATTGTTTCAACGCCATGTATATGGTATAAACACGTTTCATTGCCTCAAACACTTCCTTCATGCAAGGAAGTCCGTTATCAGCATATGCTTCACTCAATTGTTTGATAAAACTCGTTTTGATGAAATTGGCAATGTCTTGAGCAGGTAGACATAATACAATCTTCGTTAAGTAAATGTCTCCAGCACCACCAGCCAAACGTACAAATACATTAAAAAATGTACCTCTTTCTGTTTCACTTTCCGTGGTTTTCACTAGTTTTGACGTCATTTTTGGCAATTATTATAGTTATATATATAGTTTAACCATATATATCTCTTCTATTTAAATATATATATTATATATATATATATATAATTATTAAAAATATAATAATAATTTATATTATTACATTATTATTATTCATTTTATATTAAAAAAAAAATGCGTTTTACTTAAACGTTGAATTATTCATAAAAACCTTAAACGTTACCCTATTTTTTTCTCCGCGATCTCGTCGAACGACGGGTATCGATCGGTATCGAGTATGTTGAAGGAGGTGTATTCCGTCATATACGCCGACCTTGCTCTCACCGTATGACGATCTTCCCTTGCCATTTGAAAACTTCGACACAACTTCATCAACACCAACAAACTGAAACTGGCCGTCGTGGTCACGGTACTAATTCCTTGATAATTCTGCGACAAATACAACCCTGACACCACCACGTTGGACACGACCAGGCCCATCGATATAACTGCCGCTTTCCAGTACCGGTTGTTCCAGACCAACAGCGCTCTTTGCACGGAGCGCGGGGCCACTTCCTTCAGGTGGACGTCGGGGAAGGACGGATCGATGTCCAGATGCTCGATGCACCAATTTTCCCGCATCAATTCGATGGCGTACAGCAAACAAATGGAGGCAAAGGTAACGCTGTTCAACGCGATTGCGGTGCTGGGACTTTGAAACGATTCAAGGATGGTGCATGGTTTGTCGCCGCAGGAGTGCGCAACGAACACGGACAGGAAGCACCCCATGCAAATTTTGTAACTCTCCAGCAGGAAGGAGAAGCATACTTTGAGCCGCTCTTTGGTGTCACGGTCGAATTTCATTTTGAGAGGGCATACCGGAAAAAAAAATGCGAGCGTGAACGATTCTTTATTGATTTTTTTTCTGACCAGATGGAAAAAGAAGAATGCGAAAGTGGAAGCAGGCCATTCTGGATTCGGAGCGGCTGCAAGGCGGCATTCGCGATATAGCCCAGCGAAGAAAATTCAACGACGTGTTGAAAGGTGGAGAAGACAACCCGAACGGGTTCATGACCAGATGTTGGGGACCGCCACTCTGGTTCTCCTGGCACATCATGAGTTTGAACTACCACATCGATCGAAAATCAGCGTACATCGACATGCTCAAAGGCTTCATGGGAACACTGCCTTGCAAAAGTTGCCGGGACAACTTACCCAAAAATTTACGCACAATCGGGTACGACCTAAGCGACCACGAAAGCAACGAGGTGTACAACAGCCGCGCGGCGTACGTGCGCTTCGTCTTTGACCTTCACAATGCCGTCAACGCGATATTGGGCAAAGAACAGGTAGAATTCGACGCGGTCATGCCGTACTACGAGACTTTTCGCGCTGCATCGTGCAAGGACATGGAGAAGGAAGGGTGCAAATCCAAGTTTTCCACCAAAGTCACCATCTGTCCAAAATAAAAAAAACAACAATATATATATATATTACGGTTTTATAATTTTATACTGCTTCTCTCGGTAGTACCGCATCCTCCCTCTCGCCATGCCGAAAAAGATCGACACCGAATCCACCACGTCCACGATCAACGGGGATTGCTTCCCCTCTTTTTTTCGCAAGATCCGACCGATGATCTGGTCCAGCGACTTGCGCGGCGTCACCATCACCAGCGTATCCAGGAACGGGAGATCCAGCCCTTCCTCCCCCATCTGGTACGTCGTGAACAGCACGTCCACTTTGTCCTTCGCCTCTTCGCGCTGGCGCTTCCCTTTTTTCGTGGTTTCTCCCACGTACATGGCGGACGATATTGGGGATGGCAGCAGGGCTTGAAGCGCCGTCAAATGCTTTCGCCGATCCGACACCACCAACAGTTTCCGCCTCTGCTTGCACAACTGACTGACCTTTGCCACGATCATCCGATTGCGCCGCGCATCTTCCACCATCTTGGTGATCATTTTCGTGAACAAGATCTGGCCTTTGGCCGTTCGAATCTCCTTCCATTTCGGCTGGTGGGTCAATTGCTGCACCGATGGCACCGACGTCGTGGTGGCTACCCCTGGGCGTCGTTGGATTCGAAACACGGTAGGACCCATCAACCAGTGCAAAACATGGGTCAACCCATCCTTGCGTTCTGCGGTAGCAGTCAATCCCAGCCGATGTGCAGCGGGAAAAGGGCGCAAGACTTTGCTGAACGTTTTCGCGGCAATGTGATGGCACTCGTCGATCACTACCAGTCCGATGGAATCAAAGAAGGCCTTCGGGTAGGTTTTTTGGACGATCGAATGCAGCATGCAGATGACGATGTCTTTTTCCTCGTGTTCGCATCGATCCCGCTGGACGATTCCGACCCTGGCATTCGGGCAGCACATCGCGATACGCTCCTTCCACTGGTTCAACAAGAACTCTTTGTGCACGATGACGGCGGTTTTTTTGCCCCATTTTGCCATGATGTAGATCCCCATGATGGTTTTTCCCGTGCCCGTGCCGGCTTCCAACATGCAATCTCGTCCTGGATTTTTTGCAAGTTCCGACAACACTCGCTTCACGGCGGTGGTTTGGTAGTCGCGCAACTGCAGTGCGAACCGGTAAGTGGTCGACGCGCCACATTCCATGGAACAAGTGGGCATCCCAAACGTGGCAAAGCCTAAAGTGCGAGGCACACGCAAGTAGGATCGACTCATCGTGTACACCGGGAACGGTTGCGGGTCGTCGAAGTCGCTGTTGGATTTCGGGCACACCGTCAAGGTGTTGAAAAAGGATGCATTGACCATGGGCTTCGGCACGTTGTATTGCCCGCGAGCGATGCAGTTTGGGGCTTTGGCGCGGTACGACGGTGTGTCAATCGACTCTAATATATAAGGGCTGTTGATATCCGTAGGGGGAACGATCCCAAGCCCGACGAATGGCAACATTTTATGTTAGGTTTTAAAAAAACCACGCACGGTTCGACGCGTTTATTTTTTTTCGGGTAATAAATTAAATAATGAAACCAATCGTGCCTACCAACGTTTGTCCCATCCCACCCAATGTCGGCATCCAACCATCGGTCGTCAGGTTTCGAGACAACGATGGTTTGGTGCAGCAGAAGTTGCGTTGCCCCTCCAATCATGCAGTTTTCAGTTACGACCAGGCTGAAAATGGGTGTGGGCCGGACAATCTAGCAAGCATCCCTCCGTTTATAAACTTCATGAAGAACTTTTTGAACCCATCGATGAATACGTGCTGCAACGACCACGATCGGTGCATGAACAGCCACAGCAATTCCAAAGTTTGTGCCGACGTGATGTCCAGATGCATGCGCCGCACGGGCCTCCATCGCGATTTTTCCTGCAGACTATTGCATCATTTCGTAAACGCTAGTGCCTACGAATGGATCGACCGCCGAAAGCATTTGTATCGATGCGTCCCGATTCCGTCGAAAGATACCGTATCGTTCCATTGGCTATAAAACTGGCGGTGAAAACCCAATCATGATTTTCAAAAAGAGGGTCAAAATGGTATTGGAATCGCTCCTTCCTATCTTTGGCGGTACAGGCGCCTTTGTGTTGACAATAGGAGGGTGCCTGTGGAAGGTATTTCGTTCCTACAAGATTCATTGCGTGAAAGGCGAATCGTTCGACAACGCCCCAACTACCACGCTTCCCAATACCTGGGAGCATTCCTACAAAGAAACGCTGACCCATTGTTTTAAACGGATGGTGTTTGCCAAACAAGACGAGGCCAACAAGTGGCATATCCGTATGAAAAAAGGAGAAGGTTCGGTGTACGTGTACACGGACATGTACAACGCCTCCGCGAGCAAACAGCGCTTTTTGCGCCTGCGGCTAACCGGCGTCCCAGCCAACGCGAAAATATCGTTCGTGCATAAATACTGGTCCGGAACGTCCCGGGAGTACATCGAATCGGAATTCCATCCACCGAAATACACTCCAATCAAACCTGTGAACGGCGTACACAAATATTTGGAGCCATCGTTGATTGGTGTGGACGATGTCACCAAGGAGCAACTTGGAATACATTTCAGTGCAAGAGACGTTGCGTACAAAGACTGCGTCGTCGAAGAAGCATACATGAAGGAAACGACCAACATATGCAACCTGATTTGTTGCGGCTGGCATGGGTTTACTCTGTTGTACCGCAGGAAAGAAAACAATTAAATATTAAAAAGAAAGTAAATTCAATAATTTATAAAAAAAGTAGTTTTAGTTGTTGTTGCTCCACATCTCCATGTATTTTGCAACACTTGTTTTGACGATACTAACAGGTTGGACACGCATCGTCATGCTTTTTCCGTCATTTGCATCGTTGAAATGGCAATAAACGCCATCTTGGGAGACCTCAAGCACAATGCCATACATTTCACTTAAAGGACCAACTGTCAATACACGAGAATTGTATGGAAATATATTGGAAATGTATTGTACGTACATTTCATTTGAAATCACAACCAATTTGTTTTTTTTCAACCGAATGCGTAGTGTTTTTCCGTTTTTTAACGTAATATTTGCCACTACGCATTTAGATGATTCAACGCTTTCAATTTGACCACAACATCCATTGAATTCGGATTTATTTGTTACGTACTCTTGATTAGCAATTGCGCGTTCTTGTAAATTTTCAACACGAACATAAGCATTTTCTGTTGCCATTTCAGTATTGAATATATTTTATTTCTTTTTGATTTTATAAAACGTTATATTTGAAAACGTTATTTGTACGTTTATATTTGTACGTTATATTTGTCGTATTTGCTTTTTTAATATATAATTTGTATGTATTCACTTCTTTTAATGATTATTATATATATATATATATATATATATATAATATGTATTATTATTTTTTTTTTAAATAAGTGCATACTATGGGAAAAATATAATCATTGAAAAAAAAAGGGTAGGAGGTCCTCAAAAAATATTGGAGGTAGTTTTTGTTTTTTTTTAAGGTTTTATTTTTTACTTTTTTCACATCCCCCAAATAAACCTGATGCCACGATTGAAGCAATGGATTCCAAGCGAGGAAGCCATGACTTGTTTGGATTGTGGGATTGCCTTTTCCTTTCTGGTGCGACGGCACCACTGCCGTTTGTGCGGCCGCGTCTTCTGCTCCACGTGCTCCAACCAAGAAAACCTAATTCCAGAAGTGTTGTTGGAAGAAATTCCCGCTTCACCCGAGACCTCTTCTTGGTGGGCGTCCAAATCCTCGAAAAAACGGCTGTGCCACGGGTGCTACTGCCGCACCATCTCCATCCAGCAGGTAGAGCCGCAGATGTTGGTGCTCATGCTCCTCACGGAACACACATCCATCGACATGCGCGATTGGTGCCTGTTGCGCTGCGTCAATATCGGGTGGAAGTCCACCATCGACCATTTGATGACGTTGCTCCGTAATGCGCGTCAAAAAGGCATCCCGAACACGACCTTCACGGACATCGAGATGCGGTTGATACGGATGCACCACACCTCGTTGGCGCGCCATTCCGCGTGGCAATTGACGGTAAAAGAGGCTGCTTTTACTCCGTCCAACATTCCTTGTGCATGGTTAGGTTGCCAATGCACGGCCTACATACCTGTTGCGCATGCCATTGAAATCATCTTGAACCTCTCCATACCTTCGTTGTATACCCGCGCAGTGGACAGTCTTATCGCCAACGTGGACGACCTCGGCCCGTTCATGCCCATTTTGTGCTACGCAACCTTGCGCAAATCAACGTTCTTTTCCGATTTTTTCCTCCAGTTTCTGGACCACCCAGTCTTCGTGCACCGGATGGCGTTCAGCGCGAAAGCCATCGGGAACGACGCGCTGTTCCAGCGGATCCTCCATCACGTCTCCGAGCCGTTGCAACTGGAACTGATCGAAGCCGTCTCGTTTTCCAACCTGTTGATGGAACTTAGCAAGGATGTGACGGGGGAAGGCCGGCGACGGTCGTTTGAACAGTGGCGCAAGTCCGTGAAGCCCCATGTTCGAATCATGGTCCCTGGACAAGCCGATTGGCAACTCGAAGAAATTCGCTTAAACGAGATTCGCCGTTTTCCAAGTTCTACCAAACCAACCATCGTGCCTTGTGTTTGCAGGAACCAACAATCGCACCGTTTGGGATTGATCACGTTGTTGATCAAGGAAGAGCCGGTGTTGAAGGATCTATGCGTGATCAACTGCTTGTCGGCCATCGATATCTTGTCCAATTTTGATTTTCCGATCATCACCTACCACGTCCAGCCGCTGACGCTGACCAGCGGGATGATCGTGGTCGTGTCGAACGCCACCACCCTCTTCGAGATTTCCAACAAGAAGCGGATCTCCATCCAGAACTATTTGCTGGAGAAGAACAAGCACATGAACGTGGAGGCGCTGCGCCTCAAGTTCGTGAAGAGCGCGGCGGTCACGTGTGTGCTGAGCCACGTGATAGGGGTGGGGGATCGCCACCTAGACAATTTGATGGTGACGGACGATGGCGCGCTGTTCAACATTGATTTCGGGTACATATTCCGGCAAGAAGTGTTCCATCGCAAAGTGAGCGAGTCGAGCATGAAGATTACCCCGGAAATTCTGGATGCGTTGGGCGGCGAAAACTCGTTGTACTTCCAAATATTCAAGGAGAACACGACGTATTTGTACAATTTGATGCGGCAGCACGTCAAGTCGATGTACTACGTGTTTGTCCCGCTCGTGCTCTGCAAAATCATGAAGAAGGAGGACTTGGTGCAGCACATGGAAAAGTACCTGGTTCCGGATTGCACGCAAAAAGAAGCCACCATCAAGATCGAGGATTGCATCCGGAGCAACACCTTCAACACGAAGTGGGACCGGCTGTTGGATACGGTGCACTTTGTCAAAAAAACCTGGTTGGACCAATAATTTTAACAAATGCAATAACAAGTACATTTGCGAAGAAGATGAACATCGTATCTTCAACCTGGTCGGAGACGACGTTTAATTATGGAAAACCTGTGTATCACTTTTTAATTGCGATGGCTATTGTTTCGTAGTTATCAACATACGTTTCCTGCTCTTTTTCCGCCTTGCAGTTGAACTTTTTTTGTTATGATGAACGCCGCGAGGATGATGGCAATTGCGATGGCTATTGTTTGGTAGTTCATGGTGTTTTTATGTAGGTTGAGAAAAAAAAATTTATGCAATTTTAGGGTTAAGGTCTTTTTCACAAGACCGAAGACCTCCATAACTACTATAAAAACTAACAAAATAACTAAGTAAAATGAATAATAACTAATATATATAATTAACTAAAATATGTAATAAAAAATATATCAAATATATATCAATATAATATTTATTTAATAAAAAATATAAAATATATAATACAAATATATCGTATTATATCAACTATAATTATATATAATATAGTTAAACTAAAATATATAAAATATAAATAAAACATATATCAAATAATAAACAATATATATTTTTTTTACAAATGGCTGAAGTCGAAAATAATAATAAAAATCGTCGTAAATGTGCTCCAATACAAGTTTGGGAGCCACAGTCGGATTGCAACCAACACATTACGACCACCATTCAACATATACAAGATTGTATCAATATGTTAGAAAGCCCTCAAGTGTTCGATGTGCATGTAGAAGCATTGAAACGTGCATGGCTTGCACTCGACGTTCTTGACGACCGTTGGGGTCAACATGTTGCGAACGAAATGAACCATTTTATGGAAAATGCCAAGACCGTTGGCGACGCAACCATCGATTCGATTTGGATCGATTTGAACGCATCGTTACTTGCATTTATGCAAGAATTGATTGAGGAACGGCACGAATGGGGCTTGTCGTGATTACACACTTGCGATACCCAAACGTATTCTGCAATAATTTTTTTTACACATAAATATATATATATATTCTATTCAATATTCATTTTAGAGTATATAAATATATATTTAAATAATATTTTTAGAGTTATTATAATTTTAGAGTTCATGATTAAAACTATTTTTTCCAAGGGATTAATTAAAAAACCAGGTATGTCTGACTCCTACACTACTCTGACTACTCTAACCCTTCCTACACTTTTGATACTTATATTAATATTATTATATTATAATGCTTATTTTATGTTGATACTTATATTGACACTATTATATTATATATCACCAAACCTTTTGGGGAACCTTTTGTTGTATATAATTACATTATCGAGATAGCAAAAAAAAGTGAGAATAATATAATATTTATTTATTTTGTTGCACGAATGGGGCTTGTCGTGATTGACTCGCGTTCAGGCACACTTGTCTTTTTCTCCGCTTGTACCAAAATGAACCATTTAAAAGACATTCAACGCGCTGGCCAAGCCATGGCCCAAGAACAGTACCCACTTTATCTTGAAAAACAAGCGGCATTGCAAGAGCAGTACAAAGTAATTTTGAGCCCAGAGGTGGAAGAAAAGCAGGAAGAAGAAGAGGTTCGGGACGATTGGTCCAAGCAAAACGATTGGTCCAAGGAAAAAGCACGACTGCAACAACGAGACAAGCGAAATGCAAAGCACGTGCGAAGCATGACACGTGCAGAGCGTCAGCAAGAAATCGATCACTTGATGAAGCGACTGTATTATGGGTTGGACGAGTTGGCGGTTCCTGCGGATTTCCAACATTTGGTGACCACTAGTAATCCAAGCATGAACCACATCAACCAGTACAACATCATGCTGGCGTGTCAAACCGTGTTAAAACAAATATACCCAAACGTATTCTCTTATTAAAAAGTAAAAAAAAGTGAGATAATATTTATTTATTTTGTTTACTATTTTGTACAAACTCCTTTACCATTTCCCCAGCATCGATTCGATGATGCCGCATACTTCGAACGATCATCGACAAGGTCAACGATCCGTTCGCACTTCTTTTCTTCTTGTACTTTTTCGGGATAAATTTGGCCATTCCAAAATCAATCATTTGGACGTTTTCGCCGTCGTCCAGCATGATGTTCAACATGTTGCCATCATTGTGCAACACGTCCACTTCGTCCAATCTTTTCATGCAATCGATCAATTGATCTTGGTGTTTTTCTGTCAATATTGATAGTTTTTTGCGTTTCATGTAATCCACCAACCGCTCCTTCATCATCTCCATAAAAATGTATTTAGGCGTTTTTCCACTTTGGACTGCTACCACGTTTGGCGACGCGCCAGCAGCGGCTGCCACTCGTTGAAAGTCCGCCTCCCTCTCGATTTTTTCACCGGATTTGGAAGCACGGAAAGTTTTCAGCGCGTAGGTCTGCCCGTCTATATCAACCTTGTAGGTCACACCCTCTTTGCCTTCTTTGCCCAACTGATTCGCTTCCACCATGAATTTTTTCAATTCTCCTGGCGCAAACGTATCAACTTTTTTTGCAGGTCTCTTTGCAGGTTTCTGTGCAGGTTTCTTTGCAGGTTGCATGACAAATTCCGTGTTGGCCATCGAAGGGTACTTTTGGATCACACGCTGGTAGACTTTCCCACCAATTGTAACGCAACGTTTCGAATCCGGGTTCCGGATCTTGCCCTCTGGGCACGGAGCGAGATTTCGCAATGCCAGAGGTTTTTGTTCTTCTTTTTCCTCTTCCT